>Ga0272446_1003003_pt1 | contig 22016 bp, 23 predicted proteins | sample YNPCB0061_FD_194587 | JGI IMG/M metagenome (GOLD analysis project Ga0272446, IMG submission 194587) | Hot spring microbial mat communities from Yellowstone National Park, WY, United States - YNP-CB-006-1 | ecosystem: Environmental > Aquatic > Thermal springs > Hot (42-90C) > Sediment | place... | reverse complement strand
TAGAGTTATGGCTGTTTCCGTGCCCAAATCGTAGGCGACGATAGACTCATATCGCAAATCAGATTCCGAGCCAAACTTAGGTTGAGGCACTGCCACCCTGACGGTGATTGAAGCATACCACTGCCGTCTGGATGGCTTGTAAACGATGGTGAGGGTAGTTGGAGTCCCCCAATCCTTTGCTTGACCACGCATCTTAAGGGTGATACCCAAATCATTCAGCGTTACTGTGCCATGCTTGCCATTGCTATTCACCTTCCACCCTGACTGGGCAGGATATGTCCAGCCTGAGTATTGGCGGATTGATTTGTATTTGGGTTTGCCCCGCAGTCCCTGAAAGACAGATTGATATGCCAAATCTACCCGCTTGACCGTAGCTTGCAGGGACTGGGAGTGCAACTGAGCAAACTCTGTCCATACTCTCTTGAACTCTGGCAGTAGGTTCTGTTGCTCAAAATAACCAACCGTCCTGCGATTACATTTGTATTCATACTCCCGATGGGCAACACAGGCGTTGTATAGGTAGCAGTGCAGACGACGAGCAGACAACAAAACCTTTTCTTGGGCTTTGGTGGGATACAAGCGAAATGTCTGCCGCCTGTTTAGGGTTTTCTTCACTTTGCGCCATTCAGTCGAAGTTATAGTTAAGTATAACGCATCCTGTATTGTGAAACCGTACATCCAGAATCAGTCAGGGGGTGCGATCCATCCCCACCGTCTATACGGTGGGGAATTCCACACATTCTGTTAACAAAAAGGCTTTTTCGTATTTTTATATATTTAGCCGACCAATTCCGCCACAATTTTTTCTAACTGCTGGCGATCGGCGCGGTAAACCTGAGAGCAAAAATGGCATACCGCCTCTGCGCCCTCGTCCTTTTGGATCATGTCCCGCAGTTCCGCCACTCCCAAAATTTTTAATGCCCCCAATACTCGATCGAAGGAACAGCGGCACTGGAAGCGCACGGGTTTGGGACTGGGTAACCACAACAGGTTGAAACTGCCCAACAAATCCTGCAGGATGTCCTCCACCGATTTGCCACTGGCAAGGGCTTGGGAAAATTCGCGGGCACTGGGGATTTGCTCATCTAACTGCTGGATTAACTTTTCATTGCGGGCAGACTGGGGCATTACCTGAATTAAAATCCCCCCCGATCGGACAATTTGATCCGCCTCTAGGCACTCTCCCAACAGCAATTTAGACAGGGTCTGTTCCGAGGAAGCCAGATACCAAGACACATCCGCACCAATTTCCCCCGATACCAATTCCACCGTACTGGAGTAGGGTTCGCCAAAGCCAATATCCCGCATCACCCGCAAAAAGCCACCAAAACCCACCGCACTGGCAATGTCTAGGATGTGTTGGTCTTGCCAAATGTTGTCCACTTGGGGATGGCTGACAAAGCCACGGGCTGTGCCGTCCTGTCCTGCATCGGCAAAAATTAAACCCAGTTGTCCATCCCCTGCTACCCGTACATTTACCCTCGCTTGGGGTTCCTTCATGCTGGATGCCAACAACAGGGATGCCCCCATGGCCCTGCCCAATGCCGCTGTAGCAATGGCGGTCATCTGATGTTTACTGCGGGCGGTAGCCAAAACCGCTGGGGTAGTTACCGCCACAATTCTAATTTCTCCCCCTGCCCCTACGGCTTTAATCAATCTATCCGCCGAAGCGGGGGGAGTATCTAGCAGTCCATCCAGCATTCACGATTACCAAAGGGCGGGCACGGGGGGCGGGGGTGGGGGGGCGACGGGGGGTTCAGGCGGGGGGGCGACGGGGGGTTCCTGTACCACGATCGGGCGGCATTGGTCAAAACCTTCTGCCAACAGGCTAGTGCAATAGGCGGTGGGCAAATCCCTAGTGCGGATAGTGTAGTCACTCAGGGTCTGCATGTCAAACATATCCCGCATAATGGTGCGGAAGGCATTATATTGGCGGAAGATCACTAAATCCCGCAATTCAAATAGGGGGGGCAGGTTGGGATCGGAGGTAAAATCTAATACCTTGTTTAGGGTCTGGTTGTAGGTGGCAGGAAAGTTACGAGGGTAACCATCCTGATCGGTCTGGAAGGTCTCAGCCAAGGCGCTCACGGGACATACGGTCACCCCTAACAGTAGGAGTAGGACTTGCCACTTGTTGGTTAACTGCATAAGTTTTTCCTCACATGCACTCTAATTAGGTTAGCAGATGTTTGTGGATTTGTGTTATCAAGTATTTGTTGGTTATAGACTGATGTCTGGGGTCGCATAGGTATTTATGTTGGCATGGGTACGATCGGAACTACAAGAATTATCTGCCTACCATTTACAGGCGATCGATCCCCACCAGATTAAGCTGGATGCCAATGAGTCGCCCCTAGATTTACCTGACCACCTCAAAGCCAAATTACAAGCGGTCGTTGGGGCAATTCCCGCCCATCGCTACCCCGACGGCGTTTACCGTGACCTGAAGCAGGCGGTGGCTGACTATAGCCGTGTGCCCCTAGGGTGGGTTTCCTTGGGCAATGGTTCCGATGAACTGATTCGCTCGATTCTGATTGTGGCTGGTGTGGGACAAGGGGAAATTGTGGTGGCGGAACCCACCTTTTCCATGTATGGCATTTTGGCCCAGTCTTTGGGCATTAGGGTAAATAAAATTGCTAGACACCCCGACTGGTCGATCGATCTGGAGCAAGCGCAGGGAGTCATGGCCCAAACAAATAGGGGAGTGCTGTTTGTGGTACATCCCAACTCCCCCACAGGCAATCTATTGACGGCGGGCGAAATTAGCTGGTTGGAATCTGTGCCTGAATCTTGGTTAGTGGTGATCGATGAGGCTTACTATGAATTTGCCCAGACTTCTTTGGTGCATAAACTGCCAGAGCATCCGAACTGGATCATTTTGCGTACCTTTTCTAAGGCTTTGCGCCTAGCTGGCTACCGTGTGGGCTATGCCTTGGCTCAGCCTGAAACTATTGCCTATCTGGAAAAAGTGCGCCTGCCCTACAATTTGCCTGTCCTATCCGCCCAAGCCGCCCTTTTTGCCCTAGAAAACCACCCTGAACTATTGGCGGACATCCCTGCCACGATCGAGCGGCGGGAAAAAATTTATGCAGAATTACAACAACTGGGCTTACAGGTGTGGCCAAGTCGGGCTAATTTTCTCTATTTTCGCACAGGGATAAATGCCAGTATGGATCAGCTAGTGTTGGCAAAAATGGCAGAGGCGGGCATCCTTTTACGCTACACAGGGGGCGGACTGCGTTTGACCATCGGCACGGCGGCAGAAATGGCTCAATGTATGGAAAATTTACGCGCTGTTCTCCAAGCCTTGAATTTATAATGCTGACATGACCAATGCTCATCCCTCTATGGCTGTCCACTTTCATCAGCGTACCAAGTACGACCCCGACACCTTGGCGCAAAAGAGCGGCGGTTTGGATTGGACTAAACAGCCCTCCCCCTACAAGGAATATAAGGTGGGTACAGCCTACGACCTCAAACCCTATTTGGGCAATGATCAGGAACTGGTGCATCAACAATCCCCCCCGTGGCTGTGGTGGTATCGTCTCTCCCAGTTGTGTCTCTACAGTTATGGTTTGACCGCCAAAGTACCCACCATCACTGGGGAAAGTTATTATCTACGGGCGGCTCCCTCTGCGGGCGGGCTATATCCTACGGAAATGTATTTGGTCAATGGTGAGGGGCTGTGGCACTATCAACCCCGCACCCACAGCCTGATCCATTTTTGGGACGATCGACAAGCGTGGCAGAAACTCCAGACAGCCTGTTTTGACCATCCCGCTTTTCAAGTGACCCACACCGCCTTGGTTCTGACTACTATCTTTTATCGATCGGCGTGGCGCTACCAAGACCGTGCCTACAGGCGGGTATTTTTGGACGGGGGGCATTTACTGGGCAATATAGAATTAGCGTGCGCCCTCAGTGATTTTCGCCCCCATCTGATTGGGGGTTTTGCCGATGAATTGGTGAATGAATTACTGTTTTTGCAACCCACCCAAGAGGCAACGATCGCCATTTTACCCCTACAGGATTTACAACAAGAACTGGAAATCTCTGGTAGTTTTGGTTGCCACACCCTCGCCTCTGCCATTACCCCCGTCACGGAAACCATTCAGGAAGGGGAATTGCTCATGGCACTACACCAAGCCACCCTCATTCCCCCCCACGCCTATCAAAAAAATAGTACCTGCACGGAATCGATCGACGACTACGATAAATACAATTTTCCTTTTTGCGCCCGCTGTAGTACCAAAACCGCCCCGATCGACTGGGGTGAAGATTTAGAAAGGCTGGGCACTGCCATTTTGCGCCGCCGTTCTACGCGGGCATTTACGGGGGGGGCAATCACCAAAGATCAGTTAGACCAAGTGTTGAATTTTGCCTATCAGCCCACGGACTATGTGGATCAGGGGTTAGACGGCAGTCCCGATTATTTTGATCTCAATTTGATTGAAACTTTTATTGCCGTAACCAATGTGGAGGGCATCGAAGCGGGCTGTTACTACTATGCTTGCCAAAGCCAAGAACTGCGCCAGATTCGCTTTAAGAATTTTCGCAAAGAGTTACATTTCCTCTGTCTGGGGCAAGATTTGGGCAAGGATGCCAGTGCCGTCATTTTTCACACCGCCGATCTGGACAAAGCCATCAACAAGTACGGCGATCGAGCGTACCGTTATCTGCACATGGATGCGGGACACTTGGGGCAAAAAATCAATCTTGCCGCCGTATATCTGGGACTGGGGGTGAGTGGTATAGCAGGCTTTTTTGACGATCAGGTGAATGAAGTATTGGGCATTCCCCCCAGCGAAGCGGTTTTGTACATTACCACTTTGGGCATACCCAGCCCTATGGGAGCAATGGTTTAGTCTGGGGGCGGGGCTAACTTGTCCTGCACTTGAGCTGATCGATCGAGGGCGGACTTAAAGCCCATTACCACCAACACATTAGCCACGGTCAGGGTAGATTCCGCCGTACCGTGCAACCAATCCACATTGGACAGGGATTTACCATAGACCTGCTGGGCATACACCGCACAGGGAATGGTAATGGCGACAAAAACTAAAGTGCCATAAAACCCCCACCGGGCAAGGGCGGGGAAATCAGGATTTTTAGTTATGTACCACAGGAACAGCAGGTAGGGCAGTAGGGACAGGGCAAACAGGGTTTCTAACATGGGCGGGATTTAGAGGTCGTCAAACTCCTCCTCCAGCATTTTCGGTTTGGGGCGACTGCGGGGCTGGTAATCCTCTTCGTACTCTTCATCATTGACAGGGGTAGGCGGCACAAAAGGTTTGGGTTCAGGGACCCTTGCCTGACGGCGTTGGGGGCGCTCCTGGGCCCAGTTGTCCCCATCATCCCAAGTGTCAGGGCGGCGATAGGAGGCGGGGCGGGGCGGGGGATTAAACTTCTGTCCTGTGGGCAGGGCATTATTATCCCGAAAATTAGTGACAGGCATATCCAAATCTTCGAAGTCGTCTTCCCAAGGCGGTTTGCCTAGACCAATGCGCTCCAATAGACCACGACTGAGCTGGGTCATGCGTTCTTCCATGCCCTCGGTGACGATAATGCGATCGCGCCCTACGGCAATAATTTCATTCACATCAATTTCATAGGTGCTGATCAAAGAGGGAGGAATCACAGGGTTACCCAAACTGGCAATAATTAAATGTTGTAAATTGCCTGTGGTAGGGTCAAACTTGAAATCCCTGACTTTGCCTAGGGGTTCTCCTGATTCCGTAATCACTTCATTGCCGATCAAAGTGGTGTAGCGCTCAGAAACCACAATATCTTCTAACACCGATTCATCATCTACCAAAATGGCATCTGGACCTAGCAGGGCGATACGATCGAGGGCCATATAAAAAGTGTCGCCAATGGCAATGGTAGTACCGGGGATATAGCGTTCCGCAAGGGTTACTCCCATCACCTTGCGTTGGTCTATATCTAGCCAAATTTGGGTAACAATGCCAAGGCGGACGGCAGTAGCTTTGCTTAGGACCTGTACCCCCAACACTGACCCGCGTTGACTATAGGTTTCCGAGTGCATAGATTTTAGTTAGTAGAGCAATAGTTAATTATATGCCTGATTGTAGCAGAGTGGAAAGACTGGCTTAGGGATTCTGCCCTCAATAAGCACCCTTGCCAAAAAAAATGATCCGCACCGTTTCCATAATTAACTGTAAATCAAAGTTTAATGACCAATAGTCAATATAAAACAGGTCCAGTTGTACCACCTCATCTAGGTTGCTCAGGTTCGATCGACCAGACACCTGCCACAACCCTGTAATACCGGGGATGACCACATGGCGGGTGTGATGCCAGGGGGCAAATTGGGCCACATCTCGCAGGGGCAGGGGGCGCGGTCCTACAAGGCTCATATCCCCCAGCAATACATTAAATAGTTGGGGCAGTTCATCAATGCTGGTACGGCGCAAAAAACTACCAATTTTAGTGACTCGCGGATCATTGGTAATCTTGAACAGGGAATTTTGTGCCACTTGGTGTTCCAATTCCTGTTGGCGCTTGTCCGCATCCTGATACATGGTGCGAAACTTCCACATGCGAAATACCTGCCCCCGCAGACCCACCCGCTCCTGACTGTAAAAGGCTCCCCCCGGAGAGGTAAATTGCACGGCCAGTGCCACCAGCACAAATAAGGGGGAGAGGACAATCAAGCCCACCAGTGCCCCCACCACATCCAGCACCCGCTTTGCCACATATTCCCAACTGCCCAATAACTGGGGTTCGATGCGAATGGTGGGCATACCCGCAAATACTTCTGCCCTGCCCCTACGGTGTAACCACATCAAACTAGAGGGCACGAGCCGCAAAGTAATGCCCAAATGGCGCAACTGCCAGTATAGATAGGATGCCAATTCTGTCTCTGGCAAGTCTTCCGCAATCACCTGTTTCGCCCCCGATCGAGTAATGGCTTCTAATATATCTATATCAGGGAGTTGGTGAGAGGCGGTCATACCCACAATCTGCGCATTTGCCCTGGTGGTGGTAATGCGGGCTAGTTCTGCCAGTCGGGCTTCGGGGGCAATGATAAAAGTGGCAATTTTTTGCCCCGCCTGTAATTGATCCAAACCCAAACTCAACACCAAGCGAATGCCAATCACCAAGACCACACTGCCCAACCATGCGGGGATAAACAACGATCGAGGGGCATTTACCGTAGGATTATAGAAATAACTAAGAATTAGGGAACCGAGATAGATATTACTGATGGTTTGGGCTTGGCGCACATAGTTTTTTTCTTGATCGTGGCGATAGAAATGTTGAACAGCAAACCAACAGACAATCACCCCAGTAAATCCCCAAAATAGGGCAGGTAGCCCCGCAAATTCTCCCCAGTCCAGTTGTTTAGGCAGGGGCGAAAATTTATCGTTCAACTTCAGTGCCACCTGCCATGCCACCGCCAACCCGCAAATGTCCCCCAAAATTAGTGCCAGACTGCGCCAGCCCCCCTGAGTTTTTACCCTAATGCCCGTGCGGGCGCGAATATCCCTAATTTTTGACTTAACCACATCCCTATCTCCCGATTCCTGCTTTTGTCTATGTTGACACCCCTCTACCTCACAGGGAAGAGAGTGTGTGTTGTCGTGCAGATATTTTCTAATGATAAAGTTAAGGAATAAAAGCCGCTACCAGTTTTGGGGTTAGTAATTTTTGCCCCTCTCCCCCAGGGCAAGGGGAGACTAGTTAATGAAATCCATAATGCGGGACTGGGCTAATCGATCGCACCAACCCCGCAGGTAGCGATAGTTTGCTTCCTGTTCGTGGGGATTTTGGGTATGGATGGGAAAGGGGGCGAGCGCCTGAATTACCGCAGTGGTGACGCAAAACATAGATTTTTGGAAAGAAATACAGATTTTTACCCGCACATTATCCAAACCCCGATTGGATTTTTGATAATACTCCCTGAGATAGGGGGGAATAAACCGACTCATGTCGTGCATCAATAGGGTGGGGGGAATGCCCGCACCACCGATCGGCAAAGGGTCGGCATACAGTGCCCCATACTGAAATTGCTGAAGGTCGCGGGGAATATCGGGCAGTTGGGCATTATAGGACACGGTGCCCCGAAACGGAAACGATCGAAAAAATACGGTCTCCACATAGGGAATGCCTGCCCCTGCTAAAAAATTTAACTCTGGTCGATCGGGCACAATCTCATAGGGGACTTGGTCAATCACTACCCGATAGGCGATGGACTTAGACACCGCCTCCACAATGCCTGTGCGAATGTGATCCACCACCGCCCCAATACTGGTAATCTCCCCTTGATCGTAACGATCGCTCAGGGTCAAAAAAATGTCTGACATCACCGACCAAAATACCCCCAAGGCATGGTAATAAGCCATTTGGCGTACCTGCTCCCGCAGAAACTCAGGGAAAAGGCGATGACACAAGCGCATAAAAGGATTACGGCGAAATTTAGCCTGAATGGCTTGGTCACTTTTGGCAATAAACTCTGGGCTGTTGAGATACTGGTCGAGGGTGCCCCCCCCATGCCACATCATCGCCCGCATACAGTATTCGGCAAATTCATAATTGATGCGATCGTGCCACAGGTGTCGCCAAATTTTGCCAAGGGTAATTTCCCCATTGAAATACTTGAACATGGGCACTTGCACCAAAAATTGTTCTCTGGCAATAAAATCCAAGTTACGCCAGTAGGCAGACAATACTATCCCATAGCTTTTAAGAATGCCTGCCACTTCCAACAGGTTGTCTGGGGTGTCAGGCAGGAGCGGTAAACCCGACTGGAGTCGATCGAGTAACTGGCGCACAGGGGGACTGGGGGGCATGGCAAACTTCGTAAATTTTCCTCACAAATTGCACAGATATTATCGAGCTTACCAAAAAAATTGGGTCTAAAGCCCCGCCGTTTACGGCGGCTTTTGCTATAGTGAAATCAGAGGCAAGGGTAATCAACCTCTCTAAAAACCCAATAGCCTAGCGGCTAATACATAGACCAAGATTTTTTTGGTTGATTCAACGGTACCTTTGGGCAAAAGGGAACTGCTCCGAAAGGGGGAACGCTTGGGGAGATAGGTACCTCTGCTATGGATGGGCAACTTGAAATAGTAAGTGCAATCGTTGAACCAAGCACAAGAATCCCCCAACTTTATCTGGGGGAGTATGTCAACCTACCTTGCCATGGCAATCTGATTGATTTGCTTCAGGTTAGTAATGGTCATGGCCTGGGCATGGGGATCGATCGATAGCCATTTCCTAGCCATCAGCTTGTCTAAAATTGTAGCCACCTCTTCCGCCGATAATTGAGTCAGGTCTGCCATATCTTTGTAAGGGATAAACAGTAGTTCCGTACCATAGTTTAATGCCAGATTAACCAACACATTGGCGAGGCGTACCGCAGGCAGCTGTTGGCGCAGTTGACTGGCTTGATTGGCAAGACGCACCCGTTTCACCATTAACCGCAACATCTGCAAACAGGTTTGACTATCTTTAGCCAAAAACTCCATAAATACGGGGGCGGGAATACTGAATACAGAAACGGCAGAAAAGGCTAACACATCCGTTGATCGGGGGGATTCATCCAACACTGCCATCTCCCCAAAAAAATCCCCCTTACTGAGAATAGCCAAGGTACGGGGCGCTTGGTTTGCCCCGATCGATCTCACCTTGAGCCATCCCGCCATGACAAAATAAACTGCATTGCCCCAAGCATCCTCCATGAGTACCGCCTGACCAGGGGGAAATTGATAACTGTGGGCACGGCTGGCTAACCAATCTAAAGTGGCTCGATCAGTGGCTTGAAAAAGGGAAAACGCAGCTAAATCCTGCCCCTGCATTACGCCCCCATAATCTCATAACCACTATCTACATAGAGAATCTGCCCCGTGATGCCACTGGCTAGATCACTGGCGAGAAACGCACAGGCATTGCCCACCTCCACTTGGGTAACCGATCGTTTGAGGGGAGCCGTCTTTTCCACATGGTGAATCATATCTAAAATGCCACCCACCGCCGACGAGGCAAGGGTACGGATCGGTCCTGCAGAAATGCCATTCACCCGCACCCCATGACTGCCCAATTCATGGGCGAGATAGCGCACATTCATTTCCAAAGCTGACTTGGCAATACCCATCACATTGTAGTTAGGTATGACCCGCACGCCACCAATATAGGTCAGGGTCACCACACTAGCCCCCTGATTGAATAAAGGCTTGGCCCCACGACATAGGGCAATCAAAGAATAGGCGCTCACATCCAACGCCAGTTGAAAACCCGATCGAGAAATGGCACTAAAATCCCCCGACAGGTCTTCCTTATTGGCAAAGGCGAGGCAGTGGATGAGAATATCAAAATTGCCCCACCTTTGCCCGATCTCCTGAAACAGGCTGTCAATTTGGGCATCCTGCTGGACATCGCAGGGTAAGAGAAAATCGGGTTTGAGGGGTTCCGTGAGGCTGGCTACCTTTTGGCGAAACCGATCGCGGTCATCGGGTAAATAGGTGACCCCAAGGGTAGCTCCCGCCTGATGCAATTGCTGGGCAATCCCCCAAGCGATCGAGCGTTCATTGGCAATGCCTGTAACCAGTGCCTTTTTGCCTTGTAAATCTAGTAATGCCATTAGTGATAATCTCAGAATTAAAAGAAAGCAGTGCTAGGGCTGGCGAGCTGGACTAACAGTCTTTGCAGAAAAGTAAGGGCAAAAAATGCCAACATGGGCGAAAAATCAATCCCCCCCATGGGCGGAATTAACGATCTAAATAGGTTGAGGTAGGGGTCGGTAACTTGACTGAGGCTGGCAAAAGGCTGACTGCTCCAATTCACATTGGGAAACCAGGTCAGCAGTACCCTAATAAATAGTAATAGCAGATAAATGTTGATGAAGTTGTACAGAATTTCCGTCATGAGTGATGCCCATATTTCGCGTCAGCCCTGATTTTATCACACCCGGGCAATGCCAATTTTTGCACCAGTTGTGCCCCTGAGATCGATCGTGAAATTGGTGTCAAAAACTGGCATAATTCTCCCAGTGACCTTTAGTAACTGTAATGATGAACGACTCTCCCGTAGTTTTGACTGATGAAACAGGTAGAACCCTACCCTGCGAAATAGAAAATATCTTTCAGTTCGAAGGCATAGAGTATCTTTTACTAGAACCTGTAGATGCGGCGGTGCAGATTTTTGCTTGGCGCTCGATCGAGGACGGGGAAGATGCAGACGAACAAGAACTAAGTGATATTGACGATAGTGAGCTGGATATTATTTTCCCGATCGCCAAGGCGGTATTGGCGGAGCAAAATTTAATCCTGAAACGCACGGGCTTTACCCTGACGGTGGAGGGGGAATTGCCCGAAATTGAGGAAGACCAGTTAATTGAGCTAGATGATGAGACAGGGGAGGGTGGCGAAGAATTGCAGGAACTAGCCCAGTTTTATCACGAAGACCAAGCGTACTCCATTTTTGCCCCCCTTGATCCCCTGCTGATGTTTGGCAAACGCAACAGTCAAGGTAAAGTAGAGTTACTTAGCCCCGAAGAACTAGAAAAACTCCAACCCTACATTCAAGAAGAACTGCTTGCCTTTGAAGACGACGAAGAAGAATAGAATCCTGCCCCTAGCCATCCTGTTGGTGGGGTGGAGTATAACGGGGTGGTGGCTGTGGGCAAGCAGTCCGCCCCAATCTCACCCTAATTTGGTCAGGGTCACCATTCCTGATGGCACTTCTGCCCAGACCATTGCCCAAAAGCTAGAGGAGGCGGGCATAATTCGCTCCAGCTTGGCTCTGCGCCTATTGATCCAGTGGCAAACCCTACAGGGTGAGCGTGCCCTTTTGCAAGCGGGCACCTATGAGCTACCCACCAATTTATCCCTGCGGGAGGTAGTAGAGCATCTCCAGTCCGCCCAGAGCCAAATTAAAGTCATCCCTTTGACCATCCCCGAAGGCTGGAATTTACGGCAAATTGCCCAACACTGCCAAGACCAGGGGCTGTTTTCAGCGGAAGCATTTTTGTCCCTTGCCGATCGTCCACCCCAAGGACTGCGCCCGTGGCTCACCAGTGACATACCCAACCTAGAGGGGTTTCTGTTTCCTGATACCTACGAAGTAATTGCGGGGGTAACTACCCCTGAAACTTTAATTAACCAAATGCTCGATCGTTTTGAGCAGGTGGCATTACCTGTCTATTACAGTCACCACCATCAAGTGCCACCCCCATCTATTCAAGTCAGTCTCAGGGACTGGGTCGCCCTTGCCAGCATTGTAGAAAAAGAAGTGGTTTTAGAATCGGAACGCAGGTTAGTGGCTGGGGTATTTTGGCACAGACTACGGCAAAATATGCGCCTAGAATCTGACCCCACCGTAGAATACGGCTTGCAAATTAGACAAACCAAGGAACAGTCCCTCACCCTTGACCAAGTGCGTACCCCCCACCCCTACAATACCTATCTAAATCACGGCATCCCCCCTGGCCCTATCTCGGCTCCCGGTCTCGCCAGCCTCAAGGCAGTATTACGACCAGAACCCACTGAATACCTATTTTTTGTAGCCCGCTATGATGGCAGTCATATTTTTAGTCGCACCTTTGCTGAACACCAAAAACATATTGAAATGCTCGATCGACAAATCAAAAATGATAAAACCAGTAAAAAAAAGCCACGCTAAAGAAACCTACTCAGGCTCGCTCAAGTCTTAATGTATTCTGAATTAGGAAATAACCATGCCCACCTTGCCACTGTTTCTGGGAATCATGCTGACGAGCACTACCCTCCCCAACCCGAACATTTTGCGCGCCCAGGTCTGGATTTTGACCGACAATCCCCGCATCAGCCTCAAATTTGGCGACAACCAGATGGTGTCAGGCTCAGGGGGCTGTAACCGCTTCACTGGTAGATACCGTCTCACGGGCACTCAACTGCAAATCGGGCCCCTTGCCTCTACCAAAATGGCTTGTGCAGAAGAGATAATGGAGCAGGAAAGCAAATTTTTTCAAGCCCTAGACACCGCCCAACAGGCACGCTGGGACAGCCAATCTTTGGTAATTACCACAAAAACAGGTACGCTCCAGTTCCGTCCCCCAATTAACCCATGCACTTAGCTTTGACCGCTGGCGATCCCAGAGGTATTGGCATAGAGATAATTCTCAAAGCCCTTGCCCAAGAAGCGATTATTGCCTTGGGGGTAGATTTTACTATCTTTGCCAATCGAGACTTGGTAGAACAGACCTATCGCCAACTCCTGCCCCTCGTGGATGTGCCCCTTGCCCATCCCAACCATTTGCACATTTGGGACTGTGGCGCTGTGCCTGACCCCGGTACCGCCAGTTTTACCTATCTCGATCGAGCCATTGCGGCGACCCTAGCGGGCCAATTTGCTGGTATAGTGACCGCTCCCATTGCTAAATCCGCGTGGCAAAGGGCGGGGTACAATTTCCCCGGACAAACGGAACTGTTGGCACAGCGGGCGGGGGTTACGGACTATGGCATGTTGTTTGTGGCTCGATCGCCCTTCACCCAGTGGCAAATGCGGGTATTGTTGGCAACGGTACATATTCCCCTATCGCAGGTGTGTACCGCCCTGTCCCCTGAGGTAATTACCCAAAAATTAAATCTGTTGTGCCGCACCTTAACTGAGGATTTTGGCGAAACTACGGGCACGATCGCCATCGCTGGCATCAATCCCCACAGTGGCGAAGGGGGACATTTGGGTACAGAAGAAAGAGATTGGCTAATGCCCACCCTCCAGCAATGGCAGAACCCCCATTTTCGGGTAACTGCTCCTATCCCCCCCGATAGTCTGTGGATCAAGGCGGCCCAGGCATGGCACAATCCCCAGTCTGGGCATCTGGGGCACTGCGCCTATTTGGCGATGTACCACGATCAGGGGCTGATCCCCGTCAAAATGTTGGCTTTTGACCAAGCGGTAAATACCACGATCGGGCTACCCTTTGTGCGTACTTCCCCCGATCACGGCACGGCTTTTGATATTGCGGGTAAGGGCATAGCGGATTCCCGCAGTTTTCAGTCGGCAATTAAGCTCGCCCATGAATTAGTTACGACTCGCCAAGCCCGCACTGGACACAGGCGGTAGTTGATAGGTAGAGCCAATGTGGCGGGAAGCCAGACAAAAACTTAAACTTTGTAATTCCATGTGCAGTTGGCGGTTTTCCTTTTGCAAATGCTCGATTTTTTGTTTGATGGGAATCATCCGCTCAGCAAATTTCGCCCGATAAATGGCGGGTTGATCCGCAAGGGTCTGCTCCAACACCCGCTGTCGATCGTGCAATTCATGAATTTTGCGTTTCAGGTCAACAATAGTTTTTTCCCGCTCCTGCACCTGCCCCCGTACCTCTAGGAGTTGGGCTTCTAAGATGGCAATTTTATCGGTGAGGATTTGGATGGCATTTTCGTAGTGCACTAAATCCTGTTGCGGTGTGGGGACAAAAGCGATATTGCCCTTGACCAGACGGAAAAGTTCTTCTGATAACTGCTGAATCAACAGGTCCCGCTGTGCCAATTCTTCCCTGAGCTGTTGATTTTCGGTCTCCAATTGTGTCCCCATAGCCTCACCACTTTTTGCTCACTTTATACCACAAGTTTGGGCAAAATGTAGTCCTGTTTTTAGGGGGGCACAGCCCCCACACCATAACAGCAAAAATCAGGATTATTCCTCTTCCTCAAAATCTGCCCCTTCGGGATGCACCCGCTCCTTAAAGGTTTTCCCCGCCGAAAAGGCAGGCACAAAGGTAGCAGGGATCATCATTTTGGCACCAGTTTTGGGGTTGCGCCCTTCCCGCTCTTTGCGTTCCCGTTTCTCAAAAGAACCAAACCCCACTAGGGTCACCTTCTCCCCACTGGCTACGGCATCCACAATCACCTCAAGGGTGGTACTTAAAACTTCTTCAATCACTTTTTTGCTGTGATTTATACCTTGCTCAGCCGCTTTTTTATTGATTGCTTCCACAAGTTGCGCTTTATTCATGGCAGTTCCTTTGTTAAATCAATGGTTAGTAAAATTCTCTCCCCCCTTTACGCAAAAATAGACGGGCAAAGAATTTCAATGGTTTATTCTAATAGCAATAATCCATTTATGCCTAGAGGAAAGCCTGAATTTCTTGGGATTGGCGCTTTTTTTTAGCATAACTAAATAGTATTTTATTGATTCTTGAGAGTCAAAGGCTTACTGGATAAGGATTTGCGCCCAAGTAGCCCCTCGATCGAGCCATGAATGCCTTAGCAGGTTTTGTGAAGAAGGTGACAAGTTTGGGGCTAGGGGGCCTATAGTAATGACAGACTGTTTCGGACAAGCCCCTCTGCCAAAGTATTACGGCAGAGACTAGTTAAAAAATTTGTCAGTTACAATCATGACTCCTACACCTAAAGAACTAAAAAGACAGATTGGGCTGATGGGCGCGGTGCTCATGGGTTTGGGATCGATCGTGGGGACGGGGGTATTTGTCAGTTTGGGTACGGTGGCATCGATCGCTGGGTGGGGCACTTTGGGGGCGATCGTGGTATCGGCGCTGGTAGCTACCTGTAACGGCTTTAATGCGGCCCAGTTGTCTGCTAGTCATCCTGTCAGTGGTGGTACTTATGAATATGGCTATCGCTACTTGAATCGCTGGTGGGGTTTTACGGCGGGGTGGCTGTTCCTGTGGGCAAAGTGTGCCTCGTCGGCAACGGCGGCGTTGGGATTTGCGGGCTATTTGGTCAATTTATTAGCGATCGATCCCCAATACTTAACTGGGATTGGTGTAGGTACGGTAGTTGTGTTTACGGCGATCGCGGGCATGGGCATCACCCGCGCCAACTGGGCAAATACAATTATTGTGGCGGTTACTGTGGGAGCGTTATTGTTTTTTGGGGTGGCGGGCATTCCCACCGTAATTCAGGGTTGGGGCAATTTTTCGGGAAGCCAATCCCCTACCATTACTGACCTATTCCAAGCCACAGCCTTGATGTTTGTTGCCTACACGGGTTATGGACGCATTGCCACCATGGGGGAAGAGGTGGTAAACCCCAAAACTACTATTCCCCAAGCCATGATGGTGACTTTAGGGGTGTCTATGGTGCTCTACTCGATCGTGGCGGTGGTGGGTTTAAGTGGTGGTTTGACGGCGGGAACTGCGCCCCTAGTGCAAGTAGCCCAACAATTTGCTGTACCCTACGGGGGCTTGATTCTTACCATCGGGGCAATTACTGCCATGTTGGGGGTGCTGTTGAATTTGATTTTGGGCCTGTCTAGGGTGTTATTGGCGATGGCACGCAGAAAAGATATGCCCCAGTTTTTGACTAGGATCAATCGATCGGGCACGAGTCCCGTCCCTGCGGTGGTCACTATTGGTCTAATCGTTGCCCTGCTTACCCTAGTAGGCAATGTACAAGTGACTTGGTCTTTTAGCGCCTTTAATGTGTTGATCTATTACAGCATTACCAACTTCTGCGCTTTACAACTGCCCCCAGCTGACAGGTTATACCCCCGTTGGCTGTCCTACTGTGGGCTAATTGCCTGTGGATTTTTAGCCTTTTGGGTGGAGTGGCACATCTGGTTGGTGGGTTTAGCCTTAATTGGTGCAGGTTTACTGTGGTGTGGCTACCGCAAAATTTCCTCTAGTTGATGGTGTCGCCACAACTGTTGATACAACCCTGAAGTTTCCAGTAGCTGGCGATGGCTTCCCTCGGCAATGACCTTGCCCTGATCCATCAGCAAAATACGATCGGCATGGGTGGCAACCGATAAATTATGGGAAATGAAAATCACCGTCTTATTTTTAGGTAACCCCGCCAGAATATCTAGGGCGGTTTGATTGTCCACACTGGCTAGGGCATCATCCAACAGCAAAATTGGCGCAGATACTAACAGGGAACGCCCCAAGGCGGTGCGTTGCCTTTGTCCCCCTGATAAAGTAATGCCCCGTTCCCCCACGATCGTGTCGTATTGTTTCGGAAAGTTGAGAATCTCCGCCTGAATCCGTGCCTTATCGGCATAAAATTCCACCTCGGACAGGGGCGCAATCGGTTTGCCATAGCGGATATTGTTGGCGATGGTTTCACTAAACAAAAAACTATCTTGGGGCACAAAGGTAATCAACTGGCGCAGGTCAGCAATTTTAATCTCGGTAATATCTAAATCATCGATAAAAATAGTACCTTTGGGCACATCAATCAGACGCATTAAGGCATTGGCTAGGGTAGTTTTGCCCGCACCCACCGCGCCAATAATTGCCACCGTCTCTCCCGCCTCGATCGTGGCATTGACTCCATTTAAGGCGGGACGATCGCTATCGGGATAGGTAAAATGTAAATCCTTGATTACCACCTTGCCGCTAATATCCCCAGACTGGATCGATCGGGCATGGGGCAAATCATCAATGGCAGGGGGCATGGCTAAAATTTCTTCCACTCGATCGATACTTACCTGTCCCCGTTGATAAGTGGTCAGCACAAACCCCAACAGGGCGGTGGGGAAAATCAGCCTTTCAATATAGATAATCAGGGTCAATAAATCGCCCACCCCAAAATCGGGGCTTTTTTGCGCCAACTGCTGACCCCCAAACCACAACAGCACCAAAAAGCTAATACTGGCAATGCCCCCCAACAGGGGGAAAATGATATTGCGGGTTTTTGCCATTTGTAAATTGGCTTGCAATAATCGATCGTTCAATTTAGCAAATACCTGCTGTTCGTATTCCTCTTGGGCATAGGTTTTAATCAGTGCCATGCCGTTCAAGTCTTCTTGCAATAGGGAACTAACTTCAGCCAACTCTTCCTGCACCTGGAGCTGTTCATCCCGCAACTGCCCGCTAAAACTTTGTACCAAAATAAACATCAACGGATATACGGCGATCGCCAATAAACTCAACCGCCAATTGATCAAAAACATGGCAGGCAAAGTCAGGGCATAGGCAAAGATAGTATTGATTAAACTGAGGATGGCAAACCCCAACAAACGGCGGATATTTTCCACATCATTGGTGACAATGCTAATAATTTCCCCCGCTGAATGATTGGCGAAATAACTATTAGGTAAAGTCAGCAAATGTTCAAATACCTGTTGTTTCAGTTGGTATTCCACCTTGCGCCCCACCCCAAACAGTAACAGGCGAGAAACCATGCGAATTGCCCACATCAAAGAAGATAGACCAATAATTGCTAGGGCGAAAATACCAATTCGATCGATGACTTGGGGGTCTTGTAAATCATCCACCACATCTTTTACCAACCAGGGAATATAAGTACCCAAAATGTTCACCAGCAGGAGTGTGATAGTGCCCCACAGGAGGTCGCCGTAGTGGGGACGCAGATAATGTTGTAATTTTTGCAGGTGAGACTTTGCCATGGGTGGTTGGGTAAATAATGCACAGACTGGATCAACTATAGACTATTCCTTCCCTAGACATCGGGCTTTGCTCACTAGAGATCAACCAAAGGTTAAGCTATACTAAAAAATCTAATCCTCAAGTAATTCATCCCATGGCTCCTTCTAAACTAGCGCCTGCTGATAAAGAAGAAATGGTACGGTTATATCGTGAGACCCCTGCCAGCTTCAGCTTTTTATCTAAGCAATTTGGCATTAGTGTCAGTACGGTGTCGCGCCTACTCCAAGAAGCCATTCCCGAAGAGGAGTATCGCCGACTGGTGAGTCATAAACAAACTATTCGTCCCAAGCGGAGCAAATCCAGTAATACTTTAGAATCTGGTTTAGCAGAATCTGCCCCCATGTTTACGCCGCCAGCGGTACAGCCTGAAGTAGCCAGTACTTCTGCTCAACTAGATTTATTATCCCCATTCCCTCAACCCGAAGTGCCCCCCGAAGTCCTAGTAGAGGAAATTATGGAAGACTTGGGCACGATCGATGGGGAATTTCCCGCCTATGAAGAGGAAGTGGAAGAACTGGAGGAGTTGGAAGACCCCGCAGAAGAGGATGAAGATTTAGAGCCAGAAGAAGAACTGGACAGTGTGACCATACCCCTGAATACTGTGGTTAGTGTTTTGCCCCTGTCGGAAGCGGTATTCCCCGATCCCTGTTATATGGTGGTGGACAAGGCTCACGAGATTGTCACCCGTCCCCTCAAGGCGTTTAAGGATTTGGGCATTATTCCTGATGAAGAGAGTCAATCTATCACTTTACCGATCTTTCATAATCATCGGGTGGTGCGCCGTTTTTGTAATCCGCACCAACTGATTGTGAAATTTTCACCCCATTTAATCTATGCCGCTAAAGCTAAATTGGCACAGAAAGGCATTACCCGTTTACTGTTAGATGGTCAGGTGTATGCCCTATCCTGATATTTACCTAGAACGGTTATTGACAATTTATACCTATCTGCGCTGGTTGGTGGTAATTCTGGTGTGGATGACGATCGGGGCGTGGAGCATTTGGAGTCTCAGGGAAGATATTGCCCTGTGGTTGAGCTACTTTACATGGTCGGCGGTGCGGGTTGCTCTGCGGTCAACACCTCTGCCTTTTTTGGGTTTGGGGCTGTGTGTGGGCATTACCTTGAGTGTCTTGGTGTGGCAAAGTATGTATATTTTGTTTGGCTTTTCCCCTGCCCAGCGCCAAGTATTGCATCGGCATCTGACAATCATGGCCAAGTGGGATAAGTCCCACCCCTGGATTCGGCTCAAACAATATGTATTTGCCCCTGTAAAAAAAGTGTAGGTATGGAGCTTTCCAGTATATTGCAAGGGGTGGCGGAGGGGCAAATCACCGTCCATCAAGCCTTAGAACTGCTGAAAAATTGGCAGGCAGAACCCGTAAGCGACTATGCCCTAGTGGATCAGCAGAGGTTAGCCCGCACGGGTATTCCTGAAGTGGTCTTGGGGCTGGGCAAAACCCCTAAGCAAATTGCGGAAATTCTCCAGAAGATACACGATCGATCCCAGCAGTTAGCCCTAGCCACCAAAATTACGCCTGCGGTGTTTGAAGAAATGCAATCCCTGCTGGTGTCCCCCCAACTACACTTTTTCCCCACAGCGGGTATCTGTTGTTTAGGCACTCCCCCCCCCACCCGTCCTGCCCCTATTGCGATCGTGACGGCGGGCACGGGGGATATTCCCATTGCGGAGGAAGCGGCGGTGACTTTGACCCTGTCGGGCTTTGTGCCGCAAAAATTGTGGGATGTGGGAGTAGCGGGCATCCATCGTCTCCTGAGCCGTCTGGATGTTTTACGATCGGCGGATATTATTATTGTAGTGGCGGGCATGGAGGGGGCTTTGCCCAGTGTGGTGGCGGGTTTAGTCAACAGTCCCGTAATTGCTGTGCCCACCAGCATTGGTTATGGGGCGCACTTGGGCGGGATTACGCCCCTGTTGGCGATGGTCGATGCCTGCGCCAGTGGTGTATGCGTGGTCAATATCGACAATGGCTTTGGGTCGGCGGTAGTTGCCCTGAAATTTCTCCTGCGGTCTCTTTACAAAACGATCGATCGATCACCATAGACCCCTGCCTCAATTGCCCGATCGATCAGGCAATGGCTACCAATAATCGTGTTGGGGGGAATAACAGCATGGTCACCGAGGAAAGAGTATTCCCCCACAAAACAGGGGGCGTTAATTTGGGCATGGGGCGCAATAACCGCCGATCGACTGATCCAGCCTTGGGGTAACACTGCCTCTACGGTGTCAGGCATTTCCCAAGCGGTGGCCAATTTCCCCTGTAAAATATCCAACTGCCCCTGCACATACTTGGCGGGTGTACCCAAATCCAACCAATAGCCAGACCACACCCAGCCCATCATTTTGTGTCCCTGGGACAAAGTCTGGGGGAAAAATACCCGCTCAAAACTGAGGGGTTGACCTACCGTATAGCCATGAAATAGGTGTGGCTCTAATACATAAGTACCCGCATTAACGGTGGTGATGCCCCTTGCCAAAAATGCTTCCGCCCTTACGGGGTCAGGTTTTTCATGAAAAGCCACCACTCGATCGTGCTCTAATTCCACCAAGCCAAAGGCTTGGATGTCAGGCACCCTCGTTAAAGTCAAAGTCGCCTCAGCCCCAGTCGATCGATGGAATTGTGCCAACTGATTTAGGTCTAAGTCCGTGAGAATATCCGCATTAAAGACCATGAGGGTATCCCCCGTGAGTTTGGGTTGGGCGAGTAAAATTGCCCCCGCCGTATCCAAAGGCTCTGTCTCAATTACATAATCAATTTTTGCCCCAAATCGATCGCCATTGCCCAAAAAATTCTGCACCTGCTGGGACTGGTAATGCACATTGACGAGGATATTGGTAATCCCCGCCTTGACACACCGCTGAACTAACCACGCCAAATAGGGACGATCGAGCAATGGCAAGAGGGGCTTGGGGGTGGCATAGGTGAGGGGGCGCAGTCTAGTACCCTTTCCCCCCGCAATAATAATCGCTTGCATATGTTAACCTACTTATGGCTGACCAGTTTCATTAACCCAGCGCCGTCAAGAACCCAATAACATGATACGGGCACATTACCCCAGCTATTCTGCCACAAGATAGGTTCCTCTTAGTCCCCTCGCAATTTGAGGGCGGAAAAAGCATAGTTCCATTTAAGGAAACGGTTCTCCTGAAATTCCTACTTAAGAATTGGGTGCAGTCTTAAGATTGGCATCATGGACAACTTCATATAAATCTATAAATTCGTATTCAGGTTTACTGGGGGCGAGGTCGGCTGGGATGGATTGCAATTTGTCGATCGTGGCTTTGATGGCGTGAGCCGATTGATCTATACCGATCCATGTCCTGTGGTGGATATGGGCTGATTTGAGGGTTGTGCCAGAACCACAGAAACAATCTAAAACGATGCTCTCTGGATGAGAAGAAGTGCGAATGATTAAATCCAGCATTTGCCCATTCTTTTCCGTTGGGTATTGGGGATATGGGGGGTCTTTGAACTCCCATACATCTTGCACTCTTTTCCCTTCCCTTTCATCGGCATAAATTATTTTTCTGGGATTGCCATTACTGGACCATGCAATCAGTCCTGCCTTGTCCCATTGTTCCAAAGTATCAACATCTGTGCGCCAATGCCTGCCTTGAGGTGGCAAAATTCCCTTGAAGGGT
>Ga0272446_1003002_pt1 | contig 22017 bp, 17 predicted proteins | sample YNPCB0061_FD_194587 | JGI IMG/M metagenome (GOLD analysis project Ga0272446, IMG submission 194587) | Hot spring microbial mat communities from Yellowstone National Park, WY, United States - YNP-CB-006-1 | ecosystem: Environmental > Aquatic > Thermal springs > Hot (42-90C) > Sediment | place... | reverse complement strand
CGGTGGCCGTCCCAGTCTCTGAGCAGCGTTCGAAGCTCATGGTGTGGCAAGCGGTGCGTCACGCTCTGATTATCTGGATGTGGCCGGCTCTGCTTGTGGGCGGCGCCAGCCCTCCATTCCAGCCTTCCCCGCCCTATCACGCCACGTTCTTCTACCCCTGGTATCCGCAGTGGAGTGACCGCGGACACCAGCCGCCCGACAACTGGTTCTCCAATTACCTGCCCGACCCCAATCCTTGCGCTTTTGACCCGGCGGGCGAACTCTACAGCTCCACCGACGACCGCATCTTTTTCTGGCAGCTTCGTAAAATGGCCGAGGCGCGCATCGAGGTGGCCATCGCCTCTTGGTGGGGACGCACGCACAAGACGGACCGCGCCCTGCGTTACATCCTCGCCGACGCAATGAACCGCCCAGACAACCCTTATCCCCATCTGCGCTGGGCCATCTATTACGAGAAGGAATCCATCGGCGACCCTTCGCCGGACGAGTTGGTTAGCGACCTCGAGTATATTCGCGAAACATTCGCCTCGCAGCCGTCTTACCTAATCGTGAATGGAAAGCCGGTGATTTTTGTTTACGCTTCCGGAACCGACCAATCCGGCATGGCTGCGCGGTGGGCGGAAGCGCGCCGGCGGACCAATTTCTACGTCGTTCTCAAGGTGTACCCCAACTACCGCAACGACCCCAACCAGCCGGATAGCTGGCACCAGTACGCGCCCGCCAACCGCAGCGACCGCCAAACGCCGTATTCCTGGATGGTCAGCCCCGGTTTTTGGCTCGATGGAGAAAGCGTCCGCCTGGAACGGGACCTGTCGGCTTTCCGCGCGGCAGTGGCTGAGATGGTGCGCGCCGACGTGACCTGGAAGCTCATCCAGACATGGAACGAATGGGGCGAAGGCACTTCGGTGGAGCCCGGCGAGCAGGTGATTCAGACGCTCAGCGGAAAAGCGGCGCCGGATCCAAACGGCAAGCCGTTCCGGAATCTCTATATTGATGCTTTGCGCGAATTGCTTCCCCCACTGGAACAGGGCACAGGGGCGGAAGATCGCGACCCCAGAGTGTTGAATCTCGCCAGCGGGCAACCTGGGCCATTAAGTCCTGGTCTGCTGGTGGCCATCCAAGCCGAAATCGTGCGCTTCGATTGCGAAGCCGCACCCGCCCTCAAGCCGGGAGTGTTCCGGGTTCCGCGCACCGTAGCGGGGCGCGCCTATGTCCGCGTCGACATGGATGGAGATTGGACCCTGATTCCTTTGCTGCCCCTCACACCTGCGGTCTTCACGCCGGCGGTGCATCCGGACGGGACCCTGAACAGTGCGGAAAACCCGGCCCCGGCGGGCGGCATAGTGTCGCTGTTCGCCACCGGCGCCGGCATCGAGCCTTATCCAGCCGTCACAGTGGAAATCGGCGGCCGAGCGGCCGAAATCCTGTTCGCGGGAGAGGTGGAGGGTTTGTTTCAAGTGAATCTCCGCATTCCCCCCGCCGCAGCCGCCGGTCCGGCGCCGGTCACACTGAAAATCGGCGACGCGGCCAGCCCGGAGGGCCCGGTGATTTTCATCCGCTGAATACGAAAAACGGGCGAAGCTCCCGCTGGGAGCCTCGCCCGTCAGAGACTGAGCCGGTCAACCCCTCCGGGCCTTTACCCTGTTGGTTGGCTTGGCCTTCGAGAGGGGAACGGCGGTAGCCGTGCCGGCGTTCAGCAACCGGTTAGAACTCGAAACGCACCGAGAAACGCGCGTAGAACGGCCGCGCGTAAGCCAGCGGCTTCTTAAAGTCCTTGTTGGGAACCGCGCCGGACAGCTCAAAGTTCTGGTCCACGTCGGTCACGGTCTTCCGGTTGAACAGGTTGAACATGTCAATCGCGAAACGCACTTTCCGGTTTTCGCCGGCTTGCATGGAGTAGTCGAGTTTCATGTCCCAGTAGTTTTGCGTGGGAGTGCGGCCCTCGGCGCCGCGCCCGCCGACCGGCACCTCGCCCGCATTCCCATAAGCCGGGTGCGAGAGCAGCTTGGAAATGGGAGTTCCACTTTGCACTCTCCATCCCAAACCGAGCGTGAGCTGCTTGGCGAGCTGGTAGCTGCCGTAGACATTGGCCACATGCCGCCGGTCCGTGGGCAGTACGCCAACTTTGAACTGGTCGCCTAGTGCAGGGGAGTTGGCGAAGTCAAACAGCGAGGTGATATTCGGGTCGGACTGCCCGTTATCGTTGCGGAACAGGCCCTCATAATTCCCGAAGAGCTTGGCCAAGCGGTAGTTCGCCAACAGGGACCACTTGTTGGCGAAGCGCTTTTCGGCGGTTAGTTCCAGCGCTTTATACACGCGGCGCGGATCGGGGAAGCCGTCCGGCTTTCCATCCGGTCCAAGCTCGCCGGAATCGATGGTGTAACCCGTCTCCAGGTCGCAGTTCGGACCTCGCGTGCACGGCACTGCGTTGTGGAAGATGTCCATGTTCACCGAAGGATTGGCGATCACGAACTGCTGAGGAGCGCCGGCTTCCGCCTGTTCCACGGTGACGCCGGAAATATCTTCGATCATCCGCTTCAGGTCGCGGTGGATGAACCTTGCGCCCAGCACCCAGCCGCCTTGAATCTCGCGCTCGATGCCGGCGACGATCTCTTCCTGATACTGGGACTTCGTTCCGCCGTAGATGATGGTCGGATCCACGGCATAAGGCGAGAAAGAACTCACCGGCACCATATTCTGCGCCGTCGGCGGCAAGCCGAACGAATACTGGAGATAATACGAACTCTCGGTCGACATGGCGCGGACCGCCGGATCTTGCGGGACCTTCTCGAAGAAGCGGCCCCAGTTGGCGAACAACTTGGTCTTTCGCGTTCCGAACGGATCGTAAATCACGCCGATGCGCGGCGCCCAGTTATTGCCGAAATTGTAGCGGCTGACATTGCCGGAAATCCACTGCTGCTCCCACCGCACCCCGGCTTTCACCGTCAGGTACCTGTTGAGCTGCCAGGCGTCTTGCACAAAGGCGCTGTTGTAACGCGCGTCGGTTCCCACCGCCGGATCGCCGAAGTTGCCGCGAACCTGGCGGTAAACGTTATTGTAAGTCGTTCCGCTAATCACGCGGCTCGGATAAAAATAGAAGTATCCGCCCTGAACCATCTTGCCGACGTCTTTGGGATCGATGCCGCGCCAGGCGAACAAGGGCCACTGCGGGCCCGTATAGCGCCGGATCGCGGCGTAGTCGATCACGTTGTAAGCGTATCCCAGGTCGAACTGGTGGCCGCCCGCAAGCGTGGCATTCTTGGTCAACATCAGGCTAAGTTGCTTGTTGTTACTCTCGTTGTTCTCCAGGAAGCCGAGTCCGCCTTCCAGAGTGTACGCCGAAGTGGCGGTAGGCTTGGCGTAATTGCGGATCAGGAACAGATCCTTCTCCGGTGTCTCCGTGAACTCCGTGTGATTCCAAGAGAAAGAGGCGTGGAATAAGGTCGAGGCGGTCCACAGCCCGTTGTACTTCAAGGCCCAGTTGCGCGTCCCGTACGTGTTTTCCGAACGGTTATCCACGTTGTCCCGGACTAGACCGCGGTGGGACCCCATCGGATCCTTCGAAGGGTCTCCAAAAGCGGTCCCTTCGAAGTGGTGGTTGGCCGAGAAGTCGTAGTTCAGTTTCCCCACCCAGTTGAGCGCCCGCGTCTTGAAATCCTGCGGACCGAACTTCCGGCTGCCGAGTCCCGGAGGCCCCTGCCGTAGCCGGTTGCTGAAGCTGGGGTTGAAGGCGCCATACCAGAACGCTTTATTCTTCATCAGAGGGCCACCCACATTGAAGCCAAAGTCATAAGCGTTCCGTCCCACCGTCTCGGTGAGAGGGTCGGAAACCCGGGGATAGTCATTGGGCTGCTTGAATGCCGCCTGAGCCCCGCCAGGCTGCAAATAGGTGTAGATCGCGCCGCGAATTTGGTTGGTGCCACTGTGGGTGACGACGTTTACCACGCCGCCCAGCGCCTGGCCGTATTGGGCCTCAAAACCGCCGGTCTTGACCTGAATTTCCTTTACGAAGTCGAAGTTCACGCCGGTGCCCTTCGAACCGAATACGTTGGACCACACCCCGAACGAACCGTAACCGGAATCGGTGGTGTTAATGCCGTCAATGATGTAAACATTCTCCAAACCGGACGCTCCGGAAATGGAGGGGTTGGCCGAACCCGTGCCGCCTCCGTCGGCAACGCCCGGCGCCAGCGATACCAAACCGCTGATGTTACGAGCCACCGGCAGGCTGGCGAAGGTTTCCGCAGCCAGGTTCGCGCCGGTGGTGGCGGAAGTCGTGTCCACAGCGGCTGTCGTTTCCGTTACTTGCACCGTCTCAGTCACGGCGCCCGGCTCCAGACGCGACTGCACGATGGAGCGCTCCGACGCCCGCACCGGAACGGAAGCGACTTCGTAGGCGCGGAAACCAGGTTGCTCCACCTTCACCGAATAGCTGCCTGGAACCAAGTTGAAGAAAACCGCCTGCCCGCGCAGGTCGGATTTGGCTTTACGCTCGCCCATGGGCCCTTTGAGGGTGACGCTGGCGCCCTGTATCACCGCGCCGCTGGCATCCAACACTTCCACAGCGATCGAGCCCTTGGAAGTGTCCACGCCCACTTGGGCGAATGCGCTGTCCGAAATTCCGAAGCCCAGCAACAACAATCCGATCACCAGGCTTGCAAAGAATCGATTCATGGTGTTCTCTCCTTTGTCAGATGAGGTTTTGTCGAATCGGTAATGCTTTCAGCCGCCCGGCTGTCAGATTGGCCAGCCGGAGAGCTGAGATGTTCCAACGCTCCTCGCACCACCGGGTCCTTGGTGAGGGTCCAGGCGGCCTCCAGAGCTCGCACGGCCTCCGCCTTCCGTCCTTGTGAGAGGAAGCACAGAGCCCGCTGATAATGATTGGCAGCCACAGTCCTCGGATGGTCCGGGAGACTCTGGCTGACGATAACAGGCTGCATGTCGTCAACGCCGGCAACCACAGTAACTTGGGCCGAACGGGCGCTGATCCTGCCGGTAGCGGGATCCAGCACGCGCACCGCAAGCTGATAGCTCCCCGGCGCTAATTCTTCAATGGGCAGTGTCTTGGACGTCAAAATCGTCCCGTGGGCGTCTGCACTGCCGGGATCGAGACTCTCCTCGAAAGATTTCTTCACCCGGGTGGCGGCGCTCGCCACGATGTACTCCACCTTAAGCTGCTGCGGCCGTTGCGCCGGCAAGCGGACTTGGTAGAAAATCCTCAGCCCCCGCGCGGACACCGCCTGCGCCGAGGGCGAAGGGTGCAGCTTCACGCCCGCAAATTGAAATGGGCGTGGCCGTGGATCCGGCTCGAATTTCTCCAGAACCAACACCTCGCTCACTGCGGCGCGGTCCGACGGCGGCTGCGCAATCACGTCGCAGAAAGCGTCGTAAACCGTGCCGGTCGCCGGATGGCGCACCGCCGCCACCAACCGGTAATTCCCTTCGGTGATGGGCAGTTGTCCCTCGTACCGGAATGGCCGGAGGTTCAATTGCTCTTCGGTCCCCGCCGGAACCGTGAACTCAGGCGCATCATCGCGTTCGTACACGAGCTGTCCCTGGGAATACAACCGGGCCTTAATCTCGTATTTCACGCGTCCCTGTGCGGCTTTGGGGCGTTTCGGATCCCTCACTTCCACCACCCAGTGGAGCCACATTTCACCGCCAGTCATGACCGCCAGCGCCGCCAGCTCCGCGCGGGGCAAGTCATACTCGATCCGGGAAGTGACCTTGGCCAGGCGCGCCGCCCGCGCCGTGATCATGCTCACATAGCTCGGCTGCTCATGGAACCCGCGGATGGCGTTGACCACTTGGGTGGAAGCCATCGAACCGGAGAAGGTCTCTGTGTCCACCGGCTCGCCCGGAATGAGCGACAGCGTCGCTCGCGCCAGTTCGCTATTGATATTGCGGAGATATTGATAAGCTTGAGCCTTCGTGCCCCCGCTGCGCAGCAACTTATCAGGACCGTCGGTATAAGGGTGATACAGGCGGTAACCGCTAACGCCATCTCGTTCAAAAAAAAGCACATAAAAGAACGGCGGCAGTTCCGGAACCCCGGGGTTGCTATAGAACCATAACTCGGTGGGGTAAAGTTCTTGGTTTCCTGCAAAGGTGGCCACGGTTTGCGGCTTGCCAAACAGGATATAGGTTCGGCCCCGGTCTGTGCGCCAGCCTTCCGAGCCGGCATCGCGCCCATAGAAGGAGTTCGCGTAAGCCACCCGGCGGTAGAATTCCTCCTTGAAGGAGTTTTCCGGGTTGCCTGGGGTGGGATTTCGCAAATCCCAGAACCGCTCGATGAACCGGTCCCGCTCCTCGTCGCTTGTAAGTCTTTGAAAAGTCTCCCTTTCAGCCTTAGTGAGGAGCAACGACGGAGGCCCATTTAGGAATTCCCGGTGCCGTTGCGCCAGCGGCGGGGCGGCTGCCCACGCCAGCACGGGAAGACACACCGCCAGCCCCCACACCAAGCGAGCCATTCGGCTGATTTCACAGCACATAACTACTCTGAAACTTGAACCGACCCAACACGCCTCACCGTGTAGCCAACCGGGGCCTGACAGGTTGATGGCGCCGCAACTATCCTCAGGGAGTTAACCACCAGTTTAACATGGCCACCCCCTCGCGTAAGTGGTGTTACCCAGTCTATGCCATCCGTATAGCAAATCCTGTGCCAATGACTCCGGTCCCGTAAGTCTATGGGAAAAAACGTATCCAATTCCATCGGCCGTTTCGCGCTACCAATTTCAGAAGCGCAAACCCAAAACAGAGTAACACAGCCTGGGTAACCCGATTGAAAGATTGAGGAAATTTCATTGAAACGCAGCCCTTGGAGCGGTCGGGCGGGTGCTTTTTAGGGATTCTTCAAAGAGGGCCAACTCGGAGGGCGCTTTTCTAGGAACGCTCGCACGCCTTCGGCGAAGTCGGCGCTACGGAACGCTCGGGCCCGTAAGCTCTGCGCCAACTGTAGACCCTCGATGAATCCAGCGCCACGGCTGTCGTGGACGAAGGTCATGCCGCGGCGAACCGCTTCCGGGCTGGCTTGCGCCAAACCATGGGCTATATCGAGCGCCCGTTTCTCGAGTTCCGCTAAGGGCGTGACTTCGTGCACCAAACCATATTGCAAAGCTTCCTCCGTGCTGAAAATGCGCCCCGTGAGGCTGAGCTCGAGCGCCCGGCGCTCACCCAAGGCCAGGGAGACGGCGCGAAAACCGACAAATGGCCACAGTCCGATGTGAATTTCGGTCAATCCAAAGCGGCACCCCTCCGCGGCAATGACCACGTGGGCGTTGGCGATCAGACTCATACCGCTTCCCAGAGCGGCGCCGTGAACCGCGGCGACAATGGGTTTGAAGATGCGGGAGCCGATGGTGAGCAGCTCTTCGTGAATCGCCAGTTGCTCGGAGGCGTCCGGCAGCAAGGCTTCATCCAGATCCGTGCCGCAACAGAACATCTCTCCTCGTCCTTCCAGCAGCATCGCCCCCACTGTGGGGTCGGCCTCCGCAGCCCGGAGGCTGACCACGAGCGCGCGGCAGGCGTCCGCGTTCAGGGCGTTTTGCTTGTCGGGGCGGTTCAGTGCGATGCGCAGAAGGCGTCCCTCTCGAACGGTTTCCAGGTTCATGGGATGATGGCCGTGTTCCTAACCAGTATAGTCTGGTTGTTCTAAAATCAAGGGAGCATGAACAAAGAGACTGTCTTGTCGTCTATGCGCGACATAGGCATTGTGCCCGTGGTGCGCACGCCGAGCGCGGAAAGCGCCATTAAGTCGATTGAAGCGATCTACGCCGGGGGGATTCGCGCCGCCGAAATCACCATGACGGTCCCAGGCGCAGTGAAGGCGCTGGAAGCTGTGGCGGACCGGTTCGGCGACAAAATCGTGCTAGGCGCCGGGACGGTGCTGGATCCGGAAACCGCGCGCATTTGCATGCTGGCGGGCGCGGAGTTCTTTGTCACGCCGGCGTTAAACCTCAAGACCATCGAGATGGCCAAGCGATATTCAAAGGTCATCTGCCCTGGGGCGCTGACTCCTACCGAAGTTCTCGCCGCCTGGGAGGCGGGCGCCGATATCGTGAAGATCTTTCCGTGCGGCAATGTGGGCGGACCCAAATATATCAAAGCCTTGAAAGGGCCCTTCCCGCACATCGAGATGATCCCCACAGGCGGCGTGAACCTGGAAACAGCAGGCGAGTTTCTCAAGGCGGGCGCTTGCGCGGTGGCGGTGGGCGGGGAACTGGTGGACGCCAAGACGATCGCCGAAGGGAAGTACGAAGTTTTTGAGCAGCGGGCTAGGCAGTATCTGGAAGTCATCGCCAAAGCCCGGCAAGAGATGAAACGATAAGATGACGCGGACGCGCCTGAGGAAGCGGTAATCATCGTCCTTGGTTAGCGCTCCGGCAGGCGAACAGAGTCTCGCAGTTGTTAAACTGGAGTCCCGATGGCAATCAGTAAGGAACTGCTGGAAATTCTCGTTTGCCCGGTTTGCAAGGCGACGGTGGAACTGGTCGATGAAGGGCGCGGGCTCAAATGCGTCGAATGCAAGCGGGTGTACCCGATCCGCGACGACATCCCGGTCATGCTGATCGACGAAGCCAAGATCGAGGAATAGTTCGGGCGCCGGAATGGAACAGGCGCTGAACCGGCTCCCGAGAGGTTCGAAGGCGGCGGCGGTTTGCCCCCGTGATGCGGGCGCATGTATCCTGGTCACTCCAGCCATGCGCCTGATGAAGCAGCGCCGTCCGGACATTCAGTGGGCTGCCGTGGTGGACTCGTTTGGATCCGGGTTGCTGGAGGGCAATCCGGATGTGTCGGTCATCCTGCGGCCGCACTTGCCTCCGCTGTGGTCCTGGCGTCCCCGGCTTTGCGTGGACTTCCAAGGCAGCATTCGCAGCCTGATTCTCACGGAGTTGTCCGGAGCGGAAGTCACTGCGGCTCTGCCGGATGCCCGAGGCGCCTGGGCGTACAGCACGCTGGCGCCGGGATGTGGCGGCGGCCATTTGGCCGAATGTTATGCCTCGCTCGCTTTTCACTTAGGCGTACCCGCTCAGGATGTCCCGCCGGCGGTATTACCCGCCGACCGGAACCCAAAGCAGCCGCCCGAGGCGGTCTTGTATCCTTACGGAGCTGTCCGGGAACGGACCTGGCCGCCCGAATCCTTTATGGACCTCGCCAAGGCATTACAAAACAGGGGCTTTGCGGTAACCATCGCCGGCGGGCGAAACGAAAGTCTCCGCGCTTTTTCCGCCTACCGGCTTCACGCTGCCCCATCTGTGGCGGAGTGGAAACGGCTGCTAGCGGGCGCCGCGCTGTTCATAGGCAACCATACCTGGGTGACGCAAATGGCGGCGGCGTTGCAAGTGCCGCAGGTCGTGCTCTGTCCGGCCGGCGGTTGCGGAAGGCAAGCCCCTTGGAAGGCGCCTGCTGAAGTCTTGGCGGCAGAAGGCGCTATGGCATCCATCGACCCGGCTCAGGTCATGGCGGCCGTCGATCGGTTGAGGGCGCTCCCATGAAAGAGCTTTTTCGCCTGCTCCGGTTCGTGCGCCCCTACTGGCTGCCTTTGCTGGTTTCGGTGTTCCTTATGGCTTGCGTCGGCGCCATGCAGGCGCTGACGGCGTTGCTGGTGGGTCCGGTGTTTGACCGCGTGCTGAATCCGGCATCCCCGGAAGCTCCGGTCCGCTTGCTCGCCCTGCCATTTGGAGGGGGCGAGGTTTTCTTGAGCCAGCTTGTTCCTTCCTGGATCCGGAATGTCTGGACCATGGTGGCTTTCGGCATTCTGGCTGTGTTTCTGATCAAAGGGGTATGCGACTACCTGGGCAACTACCTCATCAACTATGTCGGCTTCTCCTCGGTAACCGACCTCAGACAAGCCGTGTTTGAGGGCGTCCTTAGCCAGGACGTCGAGTTTTATGAGTTGAACCCCAGCGGCCGGCTGATGTCCTCGATCATGAATGACATCGATAAGATCCAGGTGGCCACCTCGCACATGCTGGCGGACTGGCTGCGCCAGAGCTTCTCGGCCGCGGGCCTGCTATATGTGGTGTTCCAGACCGACTGGCGCCTGGCGCTGGTAAGCCTGACGCTTTTGCCGTTCGTCCTGGTTCCGACAGCCCGCATCGGCCGCCGCATCCGGCGGAGCACGCGCCGGGCGCAGGACGACATGGCCACGCTCAATCAAATTCTCCAAGAGGCGCTGTCCGGCTATCTGGTGGTCCGGTCATTCGGCGCCGAGCGCCACGAAGCCGGACGGTTCCGCGCCGCGGCGCGGCGGCTGCGCCGCAGCAATCTGCGCTATGTCGCGCAGCAGGCCATTGCGTCCCCATTGATCGAATTCTTCGGCGCCATCACGATCGTGGGCCTGCTCACTTACGCCCGCACGCAAATCAAAGCGGGCCAGATGAGCACGGGCGAATTCACCAGCTTCGTCATCGCCTTGCTGATGCTGTACGAGCCGGTAAAGCGCCTCACCGGCATCCACAACATCTTTCAACAGGCGCTGGGCGCCTCCCAGAAAATCTTTGAATACCTCGACCGCCCGGTGCTCATTCGCGAACGGCCGGATGCGATTCCCATCACGCGGTTTGAGTCCAAGATCGTTTTCGAGAACGTGAGTTTCTCCTACCCGACTTCGCCGGACGGGTTTTTCCTGGACGGCGTGTCGCTTGAGGTGAGGGCGGGCGAGGTGGTGGCCATCGTCGGTCCGAGCGGCGCCGGAAAGTCCACGCTCGCCAGCCTGGTTCCGCGCTTTTATGACGTCACGGGAGGCCGGGTGCTGATTGACGGCCACGACGTGCGCGACCTGCGGCTGTCCCATCTGCGGCAACTCGTGGGCATCGTGGCGCAGGATACGTTTTTGTTCAATGACACCGTGGCCAACAACATCGCCTACGGCTGTCCGGGGGCGGAGCGGAACCGTATCGAAGAGGCCGCGCGCAACGCTCTGGCCGAGGACTTTATCCTGGCATTGCCGGACGGGTATGATACGGTGATCGGCGAGCGCGGCGCACGGCTGAGCGGCGGCCAGAGGCAGCGCATCGCCATTGCGCGGGCGCTGTTGCGAAATGCTCCCATCCTGATTCTGGACGAGGCCACCTCACACCTGGATTCGGAATCGGAAATGCTGGTGCAGCGCGCCCTGGCGAATCTGATGGCCAATCGAACGGTGATTGTGATTGCGCACCGTCTGTCCACCATCCGCCGCGCCGATAAGATTGTGGTGCTGGACCGCGGCCGGGTGTGCGAGATCGGCACCCACGAGGAGCTGGTGGCGGGCGGCGGCGTCTATCAGCGCCTCCACGAATTGCAATTCCTGGAGGCGGATCCGCTGGTGAACCCATGATCCGCAGCATGACGGGCTTTGCCCGCGTCCGTGAAAGCGTTCCGGATGGAGAGCTCACGCTCAGCATAAAAGCGGTGAACCACCGCGGGCTGGATCTGCATTTTTACCTGCCGGCCGAATTCGAGCCGTTCGAGCCGGCGCTCCGCTCGGCGGTCAAACAGCAAGTAAGGCGCGGGCACCTGGATATCCGCCTCGCCGTCGTCCGGGAACGCGCCCCCGGAGGCGGCGGGTGGAACCGCCCGCTGATGGCAAGCTATTTAGCGGCATTCCGTGAAGCCAGCCTGGAGTTCGGCTTGGAAGGGCAGCCGGATCTGAACGCCGCCTTGCGGATTCCGGGCATGCTGGGCGGGACGGCGGAAGAGGAACCGCCCGCCGAATGGGAAGCCGTACTGGTGGAGTTGACCAACCGGGCGCTTAGAATTCTCAACGAATTCCGCGAGCGGGAGGGCGCCGAACTCGCCGCCGCCATTCTCGAACGAAACCGGTCGATCGAGGCCGCCGCGGAAAGAATGGGCGAAATCCGCCAGAACGCCACCGAACATTTCCAGCAGCGTCTCCATGAGCGGTTGACGGCTCTGCTGGGCGGAGCGGGGCTAGACCCCCAACGCTTGGCCCAAGAGGCGGCCATCCTGGCCGACCGCTCCGACATCAGCGAAGAGATCGCCCGGCTGCGCATCCACGCCGGGCAATTGGCCGCTATCATGCGAGGGGGCGGCGAAGTGGGGAAAAAGCTCGATTTTCTGTTGCAGGAAATGGGCCGGGAAACCAACACAATCCTGTCAAAAACGGGCGGCGCCGGCGAGGTGGGCCTGGCGTTGACCGACATCGCCCTGGCGGTGAAATCCGACATCGAAAAAATCCGCGAGCAGGCGTTAAATTTGGAATGAAATGACCACGATTTTCATCATTTCCGCGCCTTCCGGCTCCGGAAAATCGACCATTGTTAACCGGGTTCTGGCCGAAGATCCCAACCTGATCTTCTCCATTTCTTTTACGACGCGTGCGCCCCGCGGAGCTGAGAAGGAGGGGGTCAGTTACCACTACATTAGTCGAGAAGAGTTCGAGCGGCGCATCGGCGCCGGCGAGTTTCTGGAGTACGCCGAAGTGTTCGGCCACTATTACGGCACTCACATCAGCACGCTGCGGCGGGCGCAGGCGGAGGGCAAGGACTTGGTGCTCGACATCGACGTGCAGGGTGCGCGACAATTAAGAAGGAAAGCGCCGGAGGCGGTGAGTGTATTCATCTTGCCCCCGTCCCGGCAGGAGCTGGAGCACCGGCTCCGAGCCCGCTCGGAAGACGCCGAAGAGGTGATCCGGCGGCGGCTGGAAGGAGCAGCCCGGGAGATCGAGGACTACCGGGAATACGACTATATCTTAGTGAACCGGGAAGTGGAGGAGTCGGTCAGGATCCTCAAATCGATCATCCAGGCTGAACGCGTCCGCACCCGCCGGATGGAGCCGGAGATCCGGCCCATTTTGAAGACGTTTGAAGACCATTAGCAGCACGAATCTTATGCCCGAGATTACAACTCGCAGCAACACGCAATATGCTCTGCCCGACGACCCGGAGCAGAGCATGTACCGTTTCATTCTGGTGGCCGCCAAGCGAGCCAGGCAGCTCCAAAACGGGGCTCGCTCCTATTTGCCCACCACGTCCCGGAAGCCCACAGTCACGGCGATGGAGGAGGTTCGCCGGGGGCTGGTGAAGTACATCGACGTCGCCCGCGATGGGGCGCTGGCAGCGGGCGAGCCGCAGCAGCCGCCGCAGGAATAGCGGTGCGGCGATGAACGTCCTGCTGGGCATCGGAGGCGGCATAGCCGCTTACAAAGCGGCCGAGCTGGCGCGGCTGCTCATGGAGCGGGGACACACCGTGCAGGCGGTGATGACCGATGCCGCGCAGGAGTTCCTCCGCCCGCTGACGTTGGCTGCGCTGACGGGACGCAAAGTCATCACCAGTTTATTCGGCGGATCGAGTGCGGAGGAAGTTCTCTCCAGCTCGGTGGAACACATCCGCGTCGCTCAGGAAAGCGATGTATTTGCCGTGGCGCCCGCTACCGCCGACCTGCTGGCCAAATTCGCGCACGGGTTGGCCGGCGACTTTTTGACCACGGCGTATTTGGCCTTTCGCGGGCCGGTGGTCCTGGCTCCGGCGATGAACACCAACATGTGGGAGCACCCGGCTACGCAAGAGAATCTGAGGATCTTGCGGGAGCGGGGCTGCATGATCGTGGATCCGGAAAGCGGTCCCTTGGCATGCGGCATGACCGGACCAGGCCGGCTGGCCGATCCGTCCGCCATAGCGGACGCCATCTGCTCGGCCGCCGGCCGGCTGCGCGACATGACCGGCGACACGGCGTTGATCACGGCGGGCCCCACTCAGGAGCCCCTAGACCCGGTGCGTTTCATCTCTAACCGCTCCAGCGGAAAGATGGGCTATGCTTTGGCGGAGGCTGCGGCCGCCAGAGGCGCGCGGGTCATTCTGGTTTCCGGTCCAGTGAGCCTGTCGCCGCCTCGAGGAGTCAAGTTGATCCAGGTGCGCACGGCGCTCGAGATGCGCCAAGCCGTCATGGAACACTTGGAGGAAGCCACGATTATCGTCAAATCCGCCGCCGTAGCGGACTACTACAATCCTCAAGCACCGGCTCAAAAGGTCAAGAAGACGGCCATGCGCATGACGCTCGCTCTCGAACCGACCCCGGACATTCTGGCCGAGGTCGGCCAAAAGAAAGGCGACCGGCTCCTGATCGGTTTCGCCGCCGAGACCGAGAACCTGGTGGAGCAAGCCCGGCGCAAGCTAAGCTCGAAGAACTGCGATATGGTGGTGGCTAATCTGGTGGGAGAAGCCCTGGGCTTCGGCTCCGATGAAAACGAAGTGGTTTTGGTGATGGCGACCGGCGAAACCGTGAAATTGCCCCGCGCCTCCAAGCGCGAAATCGCCGATCAGATTTTCGATCATGCGCTGCGCTTGCGCCTGGCGCTGCATTCGGCCGGATGAATCCCGAGGACCTGCGCGCCTATCTCGGCTTCTTTCGCGACATCGGCATTCGCGAAGTCTATCTTCGTTCGGGAACCCCGGCGCCTGCGGAATCTCCGGCGCCGCCGCCGGCGCAGGCCCCGGCCATGGAGCCATCGCCCACCCAGGAGCTGCTGCTGGCCGAATTGCCCTCCCTGGCGCCGCCCGGCGATTCCTTGGAGCGGATTCTTGCCGATATCGGCGATTGCCAAAGATGCCGCCTGCATAAGGGACGCAAGCACATCGTGTTTGCCGATGGCAACCCGAACGCGAAGCTGGTTTTCGTGGGCGAAGGGCCGGGCGCCGACGAAGACGAGCAAGGAGTCCCCTTCGTGGGGCGCGCCGGCCAGCTCCTCACGGCGATGATCGAGAACACGGCGGCGCGGGAGGGCATTCCTCTGAAGCGCTCCGACGTGTACATCTGCAACGTAGTCAAGTGCCGCCCGCCCGAGAACAGGACTCCGGAGCCGGACGAAATGGAGATCTGCGGTCAGTTCCTGTTCCGCCAGCTCGCCGTCATCCGGCCCAAAGCCATCTGCGCCTTGGGCGGGACGGCGGCTCGCGCGCTGCTGGGACGAAAAGAAGGCGTGACCAAGCTGCGCGGGCACTGGTACAAATGGCGCGATATCCCCGTGATGGTCACCTATCATCCCTCCTACCTGCTGCGGCCGTACAACCAGAACGCCAAGCGCGAAGCGTGGGAAGATCTCAAGAAGGTGTTTCACTACGTTTATGACTGAGCGCCGCGGGCTGTTTCTCACGTTCGAAGGCCCCGATGGCAGCGGAAAGTCCACGCAAATGAGGCTGCTGGCCAAGAAACTGGCAGCCATGGGCTACCGGGTGGTCGAGACGGTGGAACCGGGCGGCACGCGCATCGGGGAGCAGATCCGCCGCATCCTGCTCGAACCCGAGCACCGGGAAATGTGCGCGCGCACCGAGCTGCTGCTGTATTTCGCAGCTAGGGCGCAAAACGTGGAGGAACGGATTGAACCGGCATTGCGGGAAGGCCGCATCGTGCTCTCCGACCGTTACACCGACTCTACGATGGCTTACCAGGGCTTCGCCCGCGCTCTGGGCGCCGAAGTGGTGGAGCAATTGCACCGCATCGCCTGCGGCGGATTGCAACCCCACCTGACGCTGTGCTATGACATCGACGTCGAGACGGGCCTGGCGCGGGCGCGGAGGCGGGGCATGAACCGGATGGAGGAGCAGGCGATGGAGTTCCACCGGCGCGTCCGCGAGGCATATCACGAAATCGCCCGCCGCGAACCACGCGTCCGCCTGATTGACGGCGCTCCGCCCATCGAAAAGGTTTTCGAGGCCACCTGGGGCGCTGTCGAGCCGTTGCTTGCGGGGGCGCAACGCTAGATGATCGAAGAGTTTTACGGAAACGCCGCCGTTGTCGCAGCGCTGGAGCAAATGATCGGCAGCGGGCGCATTCCGCAAGCGCTCCTGCTGGCGGGTCCGGAAGGAGTGGGGAAAGCCACGCTGGCCCGGCGCTTCGCTGCGGCTTTGTTGCCGGATGGTGCGCGCATTGAGCTGGACGATCTCAGCCGGCCGGAAAACCAGGCCATTCTGGCGGAGCGGGAAAAGTGGCCTGCCGAACACCGGGTGCAAGACCCGCTTCTGTTCGGCTCACATCCCGATTTTCTCACCTTCCCCCCGGACGGTCCGTTACGGCAGATCTCCATCCAGCAAATGCGGACCCTCAAAGAGCGCGCGCAATTTGCGCCGTTGCGGGGCAACCGGCGCGTGTTCCTGGTGGACCAGGCGGACCGTGCCAACGAACAGGCGGCAAACTCGCTGCTCAAAACGCTGGAGGAGCCGCCACCGTATCTGATCTTGATTTTGACCGCGGAAAACCCCTACGATCTGCTGCCCACGATCCGTTCGCGGTCGGTCCTTTTGCACTTGGCGCCGCTGGCGCCTGCCGAAATCGCCGCCTTCGTCCGGCAGCGCGGGCTCAGCCAACCGGAGCGCCGCGCGGCACTCGCCGGCGGCAGCCCCGGCATGGCGATTTCGTTGGACTTGGAAGCCTGGGACCGCCGGCGGGCGGCGATGCTGGCGCTTGTAAAAGCTGCTTGCGGCGCCGCCCCCTTTGCCACCTGGGCGCCGCATGCGGACAAGATCGCCGCCGCCCGCAGCGAGAAGCTGGACGGATATCTCAAAGTGCTGTACTCTCTGCTTGAAGATCTGCTGCAAATCCGCACGCGTGGAGAAGGCGCGCCGCTCCGCAATATCGACCTGCGGCAGGAATATTGTGCGCTGGCGCCGCGCATCAGCTTCGAGTGGCTGGTTCGCGCCACCGCCCGCGTGGATGAGATCGCGGGGCTGCTTCGCCGCAACATTCAGAAGAGCATAGCTTTGGACGCCATGCTGCTCGATTTGCGCTGAGGAGATAGTCCGTTGCGCCACGAGAGCCGGCATTCGAATCCGGCGGCGCCCGGGTTCCCAGCTCCCGGCTGAGCGGTTTGTCGGACAGGGCTGACCGCTGCACCCTGGCGCGCAAAGCAGGGACCGACCGCACGCGGCAAGGATTCAAACGGCTTCACCAAAACAATAATATGATATTATTTAATCGGAGATCGCCTCGTGGACCGGGACTTCTATCTGAAGCTGGCGGCGGCAGGATTGCGAATGCCGATTGGGACCGATCTGGTGTTGCACGAACAGCCGGATCCGGAAAAGGTGAAATGCGACGCTGAGGCGCTGGGACGCGTTATGGAAGAAGCTGCCGCCCGCTACGGAACCCCGCTGGCCTTTCCGCTTATGGATCTCCGGCTGGAAAAAGCGGATTTGCTGCGGCTGTTGGGCATCGAGGAGCCGGCGGCGGACGGGTTTCACTTTGAGGCGCCGCCTCTTGAAAGCGATATCGCGCGCGTTCGCGAGTCGGCGCGGCGCCAGTTCAGCCGGCGCAATGCGGCGCACATCGGAAGCGTCCGCTACATCCGCGAGCGCACCTCGCTTGTTCCGGTGGGAATGGCCATCGGCCCATTCTCGCTGATGACGAAGCTCATGGCCGACCCTATCACGGCTGTGGCGCTGGCGGGGTTGGGCGTTACGGGCGCCGACGATCCTTCGGTGCTTCTGGCCGAACGCGCCCTTGTGCTGGCGGAACTGGCCGTGCGCCGTTCCGTGACGGCGCAAGTCGAAGCCGGCGCAAAAGCCATGCTGATCTGTGAGCCGGCGGCCAATCGGGTCTACATTTCCCCCAAACAGGTGGAGGCCGGTGCGGGTGTCTTTGAGCGCTTCGTGATGCAGCCGAACCTAAGGCTGAAAAGACTCCTGGAGGACTCGGGAGTGGATCTCATTTTCCACGACTGCGGGGAGTTGACCACGGAGATGGTCCGCCAGTTCGCCACGCGGCTGGATCCGGCCATCTTGAGCCTGGGCAGTTCGCGCAAGCTTTGGGAAGACGCCGCGGTGACGCCCCGTAATGTTGTTCTGTTCGGCAATCTGCCCACCAAGAACTTCTATTCGGACACCGCCATGCCGCTGGAGCGCGTGGGCGAATTAACCGAGGAGTTGATCGCCCGCATGCGCGAAGCCGCCCACCCCCACATTCTCGGATCGGAATGCGATGTGCTGCACGTTCCTGAGGCGGCCCAAACCATTCGGCGCAAAGTGGACCGCATGCTCGGCCGCGGTTAGCCGCACAAACAAATCTTTGGTGGCGGGGACGGGACTCGAACCCGTACGGCCCTTGCGGGCCAGCGGATTTTAAGTCCGCTATGTCTACCAGTTCCATCACCCCGCCGCAGTGGGGATCTTTTTCCAGTGTATAGGAGGCGGCTTGGGGTTGGACAGCCGGCGCGGGTGTGTGGGCGGTGTTTCGTATCGCGTCCTTGGCCGCCGGATGCTATTTTGAAAGCAGCCCGCGCAAGCGCAGCGGACGGTGGCGTCAGTGGAGTCGTGGAACATGCTGCTAGACGACATTTATCGCACGATCTTACGCCCCATCTTCTTCCAAACGGAAGCCGAATGGATGCACGACCGGGCTATTGCAGCGGCTGAGACAGCCAGCCGAATCGCGCCGGCGCTGTGGCTCTGCCAAGCGCTGTTCGTGAGGGAATATCCGAGTCTGGCCGTCGAAGCGGCAGGGGTCCGTTTTCCCCATCCAGTGGGCCTGGCAGCCGGTTTCGACAAGAATGGCAGAGCCATCCCGTTCTGGGCGGCGCTGGGCTTCGGCCACGTCGAGATTGGTTCGGTGTCCGCGGATGCCAGTTCGGGCAATCCGAAGCCGCGATTGTTCCGCATACCGCTCGATGAGGGCATCGTAGTGAACTATGGATTGCCCAACGACGGCGCCGCACGCGTGGCCCAACGGCTGGCGGGGGTGCGCATTCCCGTTCCGCTGGGAATCAACATCGTGAACACCAACCGCGGACTTGCGGCCGGCTGCGAGCCGGATCACGTAATCGTGGACGACTATTTGCGTTCCATCCGCACCCTCCAACAACACGCCGATTACCTGGTGCTGAATCTTAGTTGCCCCAACACGCCGGAAGGCCGGAGTTTTGTCAGCGATACGGGGCGCCTGCGCCGGCTGCTGGAAGCCGTGGGCGGTGCGGGTGTCACAAAGCCGCTATTTTTGAAAGTGGCCCCGTTTGCCGATTCACGTTCGCTGGACGCTTTTTTGAATGTGGTGGATCAGACCCGCTTTGTATCGGGATTCGCCGTCAACCTTCCGCCCGGCAAGCCCCCAGGACTGCGTACGCCCGCCGAGCGGCTGGCCGCCATGCCCGGCGCGGTTGCGGGCAAGCCGTCCGAAGCGGCAGTGAACCGGACTCTGGCTGAGTTGTACGCGCGCATGGACCGGAAGCGCTATGTGCTGATGGCCGCCGGGGGCGTGTTCACCGCGGAAGACGCGTACCGCAAGATCCAGCTTGGGGCTTCTCTAGTGCAGTTGCTCACGGGAATGGTGTACCGCGGACCGGGCGTGGTCCGGGAAATTTGCGAAGGTTTGGAACGGCTGGCCGCGCGCGACGGCCTGCGGTCCCTCCGGGAGGCCACAGGCGCTGAGGCGAAGCCGGCTTTAAGATGAGCGTCCACGTTTGCCGCAAACCGGACACCCTGCCGGAGCGGACTTAACGCGCGCCGGCGCGCGGAAGTTGCCCAGGGCGGCGCGAAAACGCTATTCTGAAAAGCGAACGCACTTTCTGCCCGGCAGGCTGGAGTGGCGGAACTGGCAGACGCACGGGACTCAAAATCCCGCGCCCTTCACTGGGCATGTGGGTTCGACCCCCACCTCCAGCACCAGCGCTTCCGGGGCCGGGGGCTCCCGCATCGATGAGTTCACCGCCTGGGGCGAATTCAGTAACGCTACAGGCAAGAATCAGGCTTCCCATTCGCCTTACTCAGGGCCTCGCAGGCGCCGCGAATCGGCCTCCAACTCCGTCTCTAAGCCCCGGTCGCCCTGTTGCGCCATCCACTGGTCGAGCCGCCGGCGAAGCTCCGCCTGAACCTCCCGTAATCGGGGTTGGCCCGCCAAGTTGACCAATTCGTAAGGGTCGGCCGCGAGGTCGTAGAGTTCCTCGGCCGGCCGGCGCCTGTAAAAGGCCGCACGCCGGGCGCCTTCAGGCCCGGCTTCCGCCCAAGCTTTCAGCAAGCCTTTGAAGGCGCCGTCTCCCCGGGTCACGACATTGGAAAACTCGGATTCCCAGTTCAGATTGCGAATATATTTGTAACGTGCGCTGCGCACGGAGCGGACGGGATAGCTCGGACTCCCGGCGTTTATGCCGCGGGTGGTGTGCACTCCATACACGAATTCGCCGTGCGTTTCCTTCTTTCCGAGCAGGACGGGGAGGAAGCTCGCGCCATCGAATCCGTCGCGGCCATGGGCATCGGGGCGGCCGGTGGAGACGCGCCAGTCAGCTCCGGCCGCATCCAGAAGCGTGGGCAGCACGTCTACGTATTGCGTCAGGGCGCGGTTGCGGCTGCCGGGTTTCACCTTTCCGGGCCAACGCACGATGAAGGCGACCTTGAGACCGGCGTCGTAACAGGTCCATTTGCCGAAGAATGGCGCGCCTTGCTCGCTGCTGACGATGACGATCGAATTATCGGCTAAGCCCGAATCGTCAAGCAGCCGCAGCACGGCGCCCACCTGGCTGTCGAAGTAGGTCACTTCGGCGTAGTACCGGCTTAGCGCTTGGCGCATCGCCAGACAATCCACCAGGTATGGAGGCGGCTTCAAGGAATCCGCCGGGTAAGCCGCCGGATCGCCTTGATCCCAAGGGGTGTGGGGCTGGTGCGAGGCGACCACGGCAAAGAAAGGCTGCTTTCGGTCGCGAGTCAGAAACCGCCTCAAATCGTCAAGGCGCGCCGGATCCGGATCGGCGCCTGTTTTGCCGATGATTTCGAAGGGAAAGCATTCCGGTGGTCCGTAATGCTGCTTCCCCATCAGTCCGACGCGGTAGCCCAAGGCGCTGAAGTGGTGCGGTATGGATCGCACGCCGTCGTAAACCCGGCTATGGTTTGGGAAGGCGCCGTTGCGCACCGGAAACATGCCTGTGTAGAGCTGCTGGCGGGTGGGGGCGCACATGGCTGTGCCCGTGAACATGTTATCGAAGCACATCCCCTCCCGCGCCAACCGCGCCAGATGCGGCGTGCGCACTTGCCGGTTGCCATACGGCTCACAGTCGTGCCAGGTGAGATCGTCGGCGAGAATCATCAAAATATTGGGACGGGCAGAAAGGTTGCGCAAGCCCACAGGCGCCGCCAAACCGAGGCTGGCCAGCCAGCGCCGCCGCGAAATGCCAGGTGAAGTGGAAAACATGGCTGAGAAGAGGATTGTCGATCATGAGCCGGCCTCGCCGCAACCGCCGCGCGGCAGCGTGGTCAACCGGAAGATCCCTGTAGGTATTCGGACTTGATACCGCGCCAGAAACGCGCGGGCGTCGCGGCTTGGCGCCCGTCAGGAACGCGGCGCGTAATAGCCGCGGCGCGTGCGCACGGTGAGGCCCTTCTTAGTCTTGATGCGAACGTCGATGCTGTGGTAGCGGCCGTCGGCCACCAGCGGTTCCGGCCGGTACCAGATGCTGTATTGATACCGGAGCTCCTCGGCGATCCGCTGGAACGACGGCCCGATATGGTGCATTTTGAAAGGAAACACGGCCATGCCGCCGGTTTCCTGCGCCAGAAGCCGCAACACGCGGTCGCCTTCGGTTTCGGCGGCGCCTTCATTGGTGGAAATGGCGTAAATCACCGCATCGGACCTCTGCGCCTCCTCGAGCGCCATCCCGCGCGTCGCCGAGCTTTGCGTGTCTTCGCCGTCGCTGACCACGACGATGACGCGCCGCCAACCGTGATTGCGCTCCAGCTTTTGGAACTTCTCCCGGCATGCGTACCGGATGGCGTCATACAGAGAAGTGCCCCGGCCGGGGCGCAGCGCGCGAATGGCTTTGGCCAGTTCCTCCACATTGCCGGTGAATTCGGCGGCCACTTCCACCGTGGTGTCGAAGCTGATCACCATGGCTTGATCGTTCGGCGGGCGGATGGCGCGGCGAAGAAATTCGATGGCCGCCTCCTGCACGAACCGGAACCGTTCGCGAACGCTGTTGCTGGTGTCGACCAGCGTCACCAGCCGCAGCGGCTGGCCGGTCGAGGTCGCCAGGCCGAGGATCTTCTGGGGCCGCTTGTTGTCGAGCACTTCGAAATCCTCCGCTTTCAATCCGGCGACAA
>Ga0272446_1003001_pt1 | contig 22018 bp, 13 predicted proteins | sample YNPCB0061_FD_194587 | JGI IMG/M metagenome (GOLD analysis project Ga0272446, IMG submission 194587) | Hot spring microbial mat communities from Yellowstone National Park, WY, United States - YNP-CB-006-1 | ecosystem: Environmental > Aquatic > Thermal springs > Hot (42-90C) > Sediment | place... | reverse complement strand
CTATTTCTAAGATCTTTTATTTACAGCAATAACCATAAGTTATATAAATCACCCGCAAATTATGAAAATAACGGTGGTTGCCTGGGACTAACGTGGTGGGCGCGGAGGCCCGCCCCACTAACCAAGACCTCCTCTTTCCCAAGTTTAACTTGGGAACGAGGAGGGATAACCTTGCCCCTCTTACTCCTCCCCTTGTCCTGGACAGTGAGAGGCGATGGAGCCTCTGCAGGGCGGGCACCGCCCACCATATTTTTTTTCCGCAGATCCGTTGCTGGTCAGGCGCGGCTGTGCCCTTGCTGGAGAATTGTCTGGGCTCGTTCCAGCAGTGTCCGGGTATCGGGAAAGGTCAAAAGGGCGCCGGCGGTCTCGAAGGGTTCCCAGCGGCATTGCCGCCTTTCCAGGGGCTGGGTCTCTCCCCGGTAGGCCAACAGGTAGATGATGCTGGAGACCTGCTCCCCCTGATAATTAAACTGGAGAACGCCCAGGGGGGCGATAATCTCGGCTTCGACGCCGGTTTCCTCCCGGATTTCCCGGCGGGCCGCTGCCTTCGGAGTTTCCCCGGGTTCAATATGGCCTTTCGGGAGCACCCAGTGTTCCGGATTGGGTCTGGCCTGCACCAGTAAATAATGGATCCTGCCGTGCTGCCGGCGGTAGACAATGCCGCCGGCATGAGTGTACTGTGTCAAAGTTTATACCTCCTGAGCAGCCCCCTAATTTTTGTGGCCGCCAGTTTCCCACGTTGCGGCAACAAAGCCAGGCGGGGGGCTAGTTGACCGGAGCCCCCTTGCCGTACCTTGAACACCCCCTGTCCAAGACTCCCACCTCGGCAGACCTGACAACGGTTGAGCAACAGGATTGTCGGCACTCTTTGGCAACGCTTCCCTCTTGTGGAACTGCTCGTCTCGTAATATGATCAGAGAAGCGGCTGGTAGGCGTCTCGAGTTTCGGAGCCGCTGGCCGGCGCCGCCCATCTCCCCCGCTTCCAAGCCATGCTTAGGGGTTATCATGCTCTCCCCCCTCTTGGTGGCCCTCGTGGCCCTCATTTATATGCTGGCACTCTTTGCCCTGGCCTTTTACGGTGACCAGCGCCGCGCCCAGGGCCGCAGTCTTATCGATAATCCCTATATTTATACTCTTTCCCTGGCAGTCTACTGTTCTTCGTGGACTTTTTATGGCAGTGTGGGCAAGGCGGCCACCAGCGGGGTGATTTTTTTGGCCACCTATCTGGGGCCGACCTTGGCAGCCACTTCCTGGTGGTTTATTGTGCGCAAATTGCTGCGCCTTTGCAAAGCAAATCATGTAACCACCCTGCCGGATTTTCTCGTCCTGCGGTATGGCAGGAGCAGTCTCCTGGGCATGGTGGCTACGGTGGGCATTCTCCTGGCGGTGGTACCGTACATCGGTTTGCAGCTCAAGGCCGTGGCCGACACCTTTACCATCCTGGTCAATCACGGCAACAGTGCCGCGCCGCCTTTCGCGCCGTACCACACGGCCTTTTATGTGGCCCTGCTCCTGGCAGTGTTCGGGATTCTTTTTGGAGCCCGCCATCTGGACCCCACGGAGCGGCATGAAGGCATGGTGGCAGCCATCGCCTTCGAATCTGTGGTCAAACTCGTTGCGTTCTTAGCTGTCGGCCTGTTGGTGTCGCTGGTGCTCTTTCCAGGCTGGGGGAGTCTGTTCGGGGACGTCTGCCGCCGCGCCGATCTCTGTCAGCTGATCCGCTTTGATGGCAGTCCCGAAAACAATTTCCAAGTCTTTTTTGTCAAGACGATTCTGGCCATGGGCGCCATCATCCTGTTGCCCCGGCAATTTCACATGGCGGTGGTGGAAAACGTCCGGGAGCGGCATCTCTTGACGGCCATGTGGCTCCTGCCCCTGTATCTGCTGCTCATCAATCTCTTCGTGCTGCCCATCGCCTTTGGCGGCCTCTTGCTGGACCTGCCCGCCTCCCAGGCGGATACCTTTGTCTTGCGTATCCCCCTGCAACACGGCTATCCCCTCCTGGCCCTGGTAGCCTTTCTGGGCGGCTTGTCAGCCGCCACGGCCATGGTGGTGGTGGCCTCCGTGGCCGTCAGTACGATGCTCTTGAACAGCTTGATTTTGCCGCTGGCCCTGCACTTGGGCTTGGCCGAAAAATTTTCCGCCCATCTCCTGCAAGTGAAACGCTTGGGGATTATTGTTGTCATTCTTCTGGGTTACCTGAGCTACCGGTTGATCGGCGTTACTTTGATGTTAGTTGATATGGGGCACATCGCCTTCCTTGGCGTCATGCAGTTGGCCCCAGTGGTCCTGGGGGCAATGTATTGGCGGGAGGCCAATCAGAAGGGGGCCTTGGCCGGTTTGAGCGCCGGGTTGTTGGTCTGGTTTTATACCTCAGTGGTCCCGCCCACTGTGGCGGCCGGTTGGCTGCCGGCAACCCTCCTCACCCACGGCCCGTGGGGGCTGGCTTGGCTGAAGCCGACCGCTTTATTCGGTCTCAGTGATATGGACCCATTGTCCCATGCTTTTTTCTGGTCCTTGAGTGTCAATATCTCCTTGTTTGTCTGTGTCTCTCTATTGACCCAGCCGATTCCTCTGGAGGAGGAACAGGCCGTCCGATTTGTCCAAACCTTATCGGCGGAAACCATTCCCACCCGGGAGATGCGTTTTACCTACCTGCCCTCCTCGGCGCAGTTGACCAATTTTATGGCAAAATTTATCGGCGCCGATCGGGCCGCCGAAGCCCGGCAGACCTTCCTGGCCGAGGTCAGAATCCCTGAAGAAGATTGGGGCGACCGGGAAAAAAGGCAGCTGGCCGAATTCGTGGAGCGCACCATCGCCGGCTCCATCGGTCCGGCCGCCGCCCGCATTATTATGGACGGCTATCTGTCCTCGGTAGGCTCTCGGATGGAGGAGGTTTTCGATCTTTTCGGCCGGGTGACCAGTTCTCTGGAAGAGAGTCAGGAGCAGTTGAAGCGCCGGGTGGCCGAACTTTCTGTCCTCTATGAGGCGGCCCGCAGGCTCACCTCCTCATTATATATGCCGGAGTTGATGGAAGGAGTGCTGGACCTGTTGGTGGATCGCCTGGGGGTGGAGCGTTGTGCCATCCGCCTGTTGGACGATGACGGCTATCTGCGGATCAAAAGCTATCGCCATCTGCCGCCGGCAGTCCAGGAAGTAGCCATCAAACCAGACATGCGGCCCCTTTTGGGGCAGTGTCTGCTCACCCCTCAGGTAATTTCGGTGGCCGACAGCTCCATTGTCTGGGACAGACTGCAGGGGCTGCATGAATCCGAGACCATGGCCTCCCTGGTCCTGGCTCCCATCGCCACGGAGACCATGTCCCTGGGGGTCTTGAGTGCCGCCAGCAGCCAGAAAGGTTATTTTGCCAAGGAGCACGTGGAGTTTTTCCAATCCCTGGCCGGGCAGTTGGGTCTGGCAGTGCGCAGCGCCCAGCTGGTGGCCCATCATATCCGCAATCCCCTGGTCGCCATCGGCGGCTTTGCCCATCGTCTCTACAAAAAGCTGCCCCAGGGGTCAGTAACCCAACAATATGCCGAGATCATTATCAAAGAGGCCGAACGCCTGGAGCAGATGGTCCGTGATATTGTTGAGACGACCGTGGTGGCGATCCCCCGGGAAGAGGAGCAGGATCCCAATCAGGTGGTGCGGGGTGCCCTGGGAATCCTGAAGGAGACCTTTGCCGAGAAACAGATCCGGCTGAAGGTGAACCTGGCCACCGACCTGCCGCCGTTGATTATGGACGTGGGCAACCTGAAACGGGCCCTGTTGCAGGTCATGGCCAATGCCCTGGAGGCTATGACCAGCGGCGGCACTTTGGAGATCGCCACGGCCCATGAGAACAACCATGTAGTCATCCGCATTACTGACAACGGCAAGGGCATTCCCGCCGCCATTTTGCCCCATATTTTTGATACCTTTTTTTCTACCAAACCCGCGGGGCCAGGATTGGGCCTGCCCATCGTGCATCGCATTGTCAGCCAGCACCGGGGGCAGATTACCATTGATAGTCAAGAACAGGTGGGGACGACGGTGACCATCAAACTGCCGGCCACAAGGCCAGGCTAGTGTCCATCCGGCAAGTCCTTTATTCCCTCTCCCCGCTGGCGGGGAGAGGGTTAGGGTGAGGGGCGTTAATTAATTATTTCAAATTATTATGCTAATAAAACTCCTGCTTCGCACTCGGCTCGGCCCAGAACCAGCCCGGTTTCCGGATGGGCACCAGGCTAATTTTGGCGTATTGCCCCGCCCTACCAGACAGACCGCCTCTCTGCTGGCCTAAGGCCATTTCAAAAAAGGCAAGACCAGGCTTTGGAGCAAAAACCACAAACCGGCAACGACCTTTTCAAGGGATCGGTGTGCCAGGCGAGAGCGGCATGAATCCCGTTATCCTTTTAATTTTATCATTATCTTGCCAAATATTTGCAGCCATCGCAGCCTTGCGTCTTATCCGCCTGACCGGGCGGACCTGGGCCTGGCTCCTCATTGCCTCGGCCCTGGTGCTGATGATCCTGCGCCGGGCCCTGACCCTTTATGGCGTGTTTTCTTTCGGCACCAGCCCTCTGGACACGTCCACCGAACTGGTGGGTCTGGTGGTGTCTTTCCTCCTGGCTGTCGGCATTGCCGGCATTGATCCCCTGTTTCGGGCCATCCAGGCGGCCCAGGAATCTTTGCGCCTGAACGAAGCCCGGTTGGCCGCAGTCTGGGAACTGAGCCAGATGACCTCGGCGTCTTTACAGGAGGTTACCCAGTATACCCTCAAGGCCGGGGTTGATTTGACCAAAAGCGACGTGGGGTTTGTGGGGCTGATCGATTCTGGTGAAGTTAATCTGCAGGTGCTTTCCTGGTCGGAGAAAGTGATGGCCGAGTGTGCGGTCCATGAGCGGCCGCGCCTCTATCCTCTGGCCACGGCCGGACTGTGGGGGGAGGCGGTGCGACGCCGTCAGGCCCTGGTCATTAATGACTATGCTGCCACGGAGGAGGTGAAAAAAGGGATCCCTCCCGGTCACATCCTGTTGCAGCGCTTGCTGCTCGTCCCGGTCGTGGATGATCAGCAGGTCGTGGCCCTGGCCGCCGTGGCCAACAAACCGGAACCCTATGATGAACGAGATCAACGGCAGCTGACCCTCCTCCTCCAGGGTATGTGGCAGCATCTGCGCCGGCAGCGCTCCCAACAGGCCATGGCCCATGAAATTGAACGGATGCATCAGTTTCAAGCCAATCTCATCCAGACATCCAATGATGGCATCATTGCCAGCGACCGGGAGGGCAATATCCTCATTTTTAATGCCGGGGCCGAAAAAATTCTGGGCTACCGACACGAAGACGTCGTCGGCCGGATGAAGGTCCAGGAACTCTATCCCCCCAATCAGGCCAACAAAATCCTCAAGATGTTGTTCTCCGCCGCCGGCGGCCGCGGCCGCCTGGTCAACTTCGAAACGCTGGTGCGCGGCAAAAACGGCAGCCTCATCCCGGTGGAATTATCGGCAACGTTAATTATGGAAGATCACACCATCAAGGCGGTCGTGGGCTTCTTCCGAGACCTGCGGGAGCGGCTCATCCTCCAGGAAAAGGCCCTGCAAAACGAGCGCTTGGCTGTCCTGGGACGGATGGCCGCCCATATCAGCCATGAAATCAAAAATCCCCTCATGGTCATCGGCGGCTTTGCCCGGCAGGTTCGGGACGGCCTCGCCGGCCCGCCAGAGAAAAATGTTGAAAAATTAAACATTATCATCGAGGAAATCAAACGCCTCGAGGACTTCTTGATGGAAGTGGGCCGCTTCACCAAATTCTCCGATCCCCGCTTCCAGGTGGGCGACCTGAACGCTCTGTTGCAGGACACCTGCCGGTTCCTGGAACCTATCCTGACGGAAAAAGGCATCGGTCTTGCCCTCACCCTGGCGCCGGATCTCCCCCCGGTGGCTTTTGATCCAGACCATATCCGGCAGGTTTTTCTCAATATTCTGAAAAACGGTATTGAGGCCATGGAAACGGGGGGCAACCTGGCGGTGTCCAGCCAGGCCGAGGCTCATGCCGTCCGGGTGGTCATCGCCGATACCGGTCCAGGGATACCTCCAGAAGTCATGGAAAAGATTTTTCGCCCCTTTTTTTCCACCAAACCGCGCGGTTCTGGACTGGGGTTGGCTATCTGTCAGCAGATCATGGCGGCTCATGGCGGCGAGATTCAGGTGCAGAGTCAGCCTGGCCAGGGCACTGCAGTATCTTTGGTTTTTCATCTGTCAGCAAGCCTGCCGGGCGATGCCGGGGGCGCAAAAACCGCTTGACGTCCGGCCCATTGGCCAGATGCCGGCAGGAGAGATTTTTCCTTCTGGATTTTCAAAACCGAAATCTGCAAGACGGCAAACACCATGTCAGAAAGTCAAGCCTGGTCGGCAAAGCTGACCACCCTGAACGATCAACCAGCAGCTGACATCGGCGGGCCGGCCTCGCTGCGGGAATTGCTGTTGTTCAATGAGATCGCCACGTTGAGCAGCCGCAACCTGGAGGTTGCCGAAGTCCTGGAGCTCCTGCTCCGACAGATCATGCGCTTTTTACGGGTGGCGGCAGGGATGCTGCTCCTCTGGGATGCCAAAAGCGGCCGCCTGGTCTATGCCGCCGCGCAGGGATTTCCGAATGATTATTTGGCCAAAATTGATACCACCCATCTGGCCGAGGTGGCCGGTCCATATCTGCTGAACGCCAACACCCCGCTGATCATCGAGGATGCGGCCACCGATCATCGCTTAGCCACCTCGACATTTTCCGAAATCATCCGGGAGACCTCGCCCTTCCGCTCGCTGGTGAGCATACCGCTGCGCCACCGCCGCCAATTGATCGGCTTTCTGAATCTGGCCCATACCTCGGCGGCGCCCTTTCCCCGCCAGCGGCAGAGTTTTTTTGCCATCCTGGGGAACCAGATCGGCATGGCCATTCAGAATGCCCGCTTGAACCAGGAACTGCGGCTCTCGGAACGGCGCTACCGCCGCATTTTTGAGGGCTCCAATGATATTATTCTGGTGGCCGGTCCCGATGGCCGCCTGCAGGATATTAATCCGGCCGGCGTGGCCCTGTTGGGGTTTGAAAACAAAGCTCAGGCTTTGGCTTCTTTGCGGTTCCCCGATTGTTTCTATTCCCCCCGGGACTGGCAGCGCTGTTGGCAACACCTGCAGACCCAGGGAAATATCCACGATTGGGAAGTAACCTTCCAAAAACGGGATCGCGGCACGGTCCAGGTCCTCCTCAGCGTCATCTCCCGGCGCAGTCGGTCCGGCCAACTGGTCGGCCTGGACGTGATAGCCAAAAATATTACGGAAAGGACACGCATTGAGAAGGCCATCCTGCAGGAGAAGAAAACCACAGAAGGCATTCTTGAGGGTCTGCCGGTCCCGGTCTTTGTGATTGATCGGCAGCACCGCATTACCCACTGGAACCGGGCCTGCGAAGAATTAACCGGCTACCCCCGGCAGCAGATGCTCGGCAGCACCAGAACCTGGCTGCCCTTTTTTACGGAAGAACGACCGACCCTGGCTGATCTGGTGGCGGATCAAAATATCAAGGCCCTGGAATATTTCTATCAGGGGCACAAATTGCGGCCCTCCCCCCATCTGCCTGGAGCCTTTGAGGCCACTTTGCGCCTGCCGCAGGCTACCGGCGAGGCCCAACACCTGTTTGTCGTGGCCTCGCCCATCTTCAGTGACCAAGGGCAGATTATCGGGGCGGTGCAGGCCATGGTGGATGTGACGGAACGGGAGCGGTTGGCCCGCAACCTCCGAGAATCAGAAGAGAAATACCGGCAGTTGGTGGAAACCTCCCTGGACGGCATCGCCCTCCATACCCGGGATCGGGTGCTTTTTGCCAATACCGCCTTTGTGCAGATGTTCGGCTACACGAAACCCGAAGAGTTGATCGGCGTCCCCCTCCTGAATCTCATCAGCCCTGTCTTTCACGGCCCCCTGCTGCGCCATCTCCGAGAAATCTCCCGCCGCTTCCACCGAGCCCGCATCTTTGAAATCAAGGGCCTCAAAAAGGACGGCACGGATTTCGACATTGAAGTGGGATCGCTGCCCACCCGCTATGAAGGCAATCTGGTTTTCCAGACCCATGTCCGGGATATCACCGACAAAAAAAGGCTGGAGGAGCAGTTGGCCCGCTCTGAAAAACTGGCCGCCGTCGGCCAATTGGCCGCCGGCGTCGCCCATGAAATCAACAATCCCCTCGGGGGCATTCTGGTCTACAGCTATCTCCTCCTCGAGGACCTGCCCCCCCAGCAGCCGGAGCGCAGTCAGGTGGAAAAAATCATCCGGGAGGCAACCCGCTGCAAAGAGATCATCAAAGGCCTCCTGGACTTCTCCCGGCAGGCCCCCGCCAGCCTGCAACACGTTGATATAAATGCTATCTTGCGCGATATTCTCTCTTTAATCGAAAACCATCTGGATTTTCAGAACGTCGACATCGACACCCAGTTGGCCCCGAATCTGCCGCCGGTCCAGGGGGATAAAGGGAAACTGGAACAGGTCTTCCTGAATCTTTTTATGAATGCCGGCGAGGCTATGGCCGGGCACGGCACCCTGACGGTCAGCACCCGCCGCAACACCATGGGGGCCGTGGAGATTCGGGTCAGCGATACCGGGCCAGGCATTCACCCGGACCATCTGCCCCGCCTCTTTGATCCTTTTTTCACCACCAAAGAAGTGGGGCGGGGAGTCGGTTTGGGACTGTCGGTCAGCTACGGCATCATTAAACAACATCGGGGGCGGATCTATATCGATACCAAGGCCCCGGTGGGCGCTACCTTTGTGATCGAACTGCCGGCGGCCAAGCCGTGAAAGTTTGGCCGCCCGGCCCTGGCCCCGCTTGGCCCCTGGCCCTCCGTCTGGCCAGGCGGCAAGACGGCGCCGGTCAGGAAGCCAAATTTGGTATGGTAGACATGCCAGGAGCCGTCCAGCCAGTGATGGACGATGACGCGCGCCCGCACCACATGCTGCCGCTGCTGGGGGGCAGGAGCTGTATGACTTGCCCCTGCACCGAAACGGTGTTTTCATTTTTTACCAGGCCGGCAGGTACCGGCCGCCAAGTAGTCTCAGAGTCTTGGGCGGGCACGGCCTGCCCTAGAAAACGCCTTTCTCGAAACGCGAAACTCGAAACTTTATTTTCTGGCTAATTGCCATTACTTATAAAAGTCACCCGCAAACCATGAAAATAAGGGGCCTGGGCAAAGAGCCGAGGGCGTTCAGCAAAGAGGCAGAAAAAATGACAACGGTTGTCCATTTTTCCCTTATTTTCTTGGTAATTGCAATTACTTATAAAAGTCACCCGCAAACCATGAAAATAGGATTCAATGTATCAGAGCCCCGAGCGTCAGCGAGGGGTTGTCACTATGAATTACTCCCGCAGGGTCGTGGCTGGGAAGTGGTCAGGCGCGCCCAGAAGGCGGGAGGTGTGGCGCTTTCCCGCCCTGCGAGGAGTGTTCCTGAATTTGGCTAACCGCTCACTTTTTGGAAATTGCCATTCCTTCTGGAGGTCACCTGCTAACCCTGTAAAAGCCTTGCTTCTCTCAACTCCAGACATCGCCCCCCCGCCAGCGGGGGGCGATGGACCACTCGCTGACGCTCGTGGCTCGGATAAGAGCCATCTCCCTGCAAGCGCGTGGCAACACAGTCCTGGTAGCTCAAAAGATCCAAGGGCGGGCACGGCCCGCCTATAAACCAATTTTCCAGAAACCGGAAACCAGAAACCGGAAACCTTATTTTCTTGGTAAAGGTCACCTCTCTGTTCATAGCACCCATCCTCCCTTGGAGATAGGTGATATCTTTTTCTTATCCAGAGGGGTGACATTTTCCGGTTGCAGTTAGGGGGTGACATAATCATATGGCAATCACAGGATCCCAAAAAAATCTTGACAAAGCCGCAAATCTTAACTAACATAAATAAGTCTAGTAATTCGTGACTCTGTGGCACTGACAGATCAGGCAATCGGCTGGCGTAGCTCAACGGTAGAGCAGCTGATTTGTAATCAGCAGGTTGCGGGTTCGAATCCCATCGCCAGCTCCAGGTTGGCATCAGGCCGGAGACGGCGATACTTTTTTCTGGAGAGGTTCCCGAGCGGCCAAAGGGAGCAGACTGTAAATCTGCCGGCGAAGCCTTCGGAGGTTCGAATCCTCCCCTCTCCACCAGAAAAGCCCCGAAGGCGGGAATAGCTCAATTGGCTAGAGCATCAGCCTTCCAAGCTGAGGGTTGCGGGTTCGAGTCCCGTTTCCCGCTCCAAGGAGTATGAGCCCACGTAGCTCAGTAGGTAGAGCACTTCCTTGGTAAGGAAGAGGTTCACCGGTTCGATCCCGGTCGTGGGCTCCATTGCAGGCTGGCCGGCGGCACTGCCAACCATCCCCTGCTGATGTTGTTTTGACTGGACTAAGCTCGTTAGGAGACGAAAAACATGGCCAAAAAGAAATTTGAGCGGAAGAAGCCCCACGTAAATATTGGCACGATCGGGCATATAGACCATGGCAAGACGACGTTGACGGCGGCCATTACCAAGCACCTGTCGCTGAAGGGTATGGCGGAATACGTCCCCTTTGATCAGATCGACAAGGCGCCGGAAGAAAAAGAGCGGGGGATTACCATCGCCACGGCTCACGTGGAATACGAGACGCCCAACCGGCATTATGCCCATGTGGACTGTCCCGGGCATGCCGATTATATCAAGAATATGATCACCGGCGCGGCCCAGATGGACGGCGCCATCCTGGTGGTGGGCGCCGATGACGGCCCCATGCCCCAGACCCGGGAGCACATCCTCCTGGCCCGGCAGGTGGGCGTCCCTTACATCGTCGTCTTCCTGAACAAAGTGGACATGGTGGACGACCCCGAGCTCATCGAGCTGGTGGAGTTGGAGCTGCGGGAGCTGCTCTCCAAGTATGATTTCCCCGGCGATGACATTCCCATTATCAAGGGTTCGGCCCTGAAGGCCCTGGAGTCCGACGACCCCAATTCGCCGGAAGCCGCCTGTATCTTCGAGCTCATGGAGGCGGTGGACTCCTACATCCCCGAGCCGGTGCGGGATATCGACAAGCCCTTCCTGATGCCCATCGAAGACGTCTTTTCCATTTCGGGCCGGGGCACCGTGGTCACCGGCCGGGTGGAACGGGGCATCATCAAGGTGCAGGACGAAGTGGAGATCGTCGGTTTCCGGCCCACCTTCAAGACGGTCTGCACCGGAGTGGAGATGTTCCGGAAGATCCTGGATCAGGGTCAGGCCGGCGACAATATCGGCATCCTCTTGCGGGGCACCAAGAAGGACGAAGTGGAGCGGGGGCAGGTGGTGGCCAAACCCGGTTCCATCACGCCGCATACTAAGTTCAAGGCCGAGGTCTACGTCTTGAACAAAGAGGAAGGCGGCCGGCATACGCCCTTTTTCAGCGGCTACCGGCCCCAGTTTTATCTGCGCACCACCGACGTCACCGGCGTGGTCACCCTGCCGGAGGGTGTGGAGATGGTCATGCCGGGCGACAACGTGGCCATTGAGGTCCACCTGATCACCCCGGTGGCCTTGGAAAAAGAACTGCGTTTTGCCATCCGGGAAGGCGGCCGCACCGTGGGCGCCGGCGTCGTCACCGAGATCATTGAATAGCTCGCGGCCGGCAGTGCCAGTCCAATGGTCTAATTTGCACCATAAATCTTGACAAGATGGAATGTTATGCGCGATATTATAATATTAGCCTGTACTGACTGCAAGCGTCGGAACTATACTACCACAAAGAATAAGCGCCGGACGCCGGACCGGTTGGAACTCAAAAAGTTCTGCCCGGCCTGTCGGGCGCATACACCGCATCGCGAAACCAAGTAGATCAGGCACAGGCCAGTAGCTCCAACGGTTAGAGCACCGGTCTCCAAAACCGGGTGATGGGGGTTCGAATCCCTCCTGGCCTGCCATTTTTTTTTGTGGACCGAGCCGAGACGCTGAATTAAGGTGACTCAAGCCCATCTCCTCCCCAACTGACGTATTCTTGTACTCTTGTCCAGGGTTGAGCTTTCCGGGAATTCTCCCTTGGGGTGCTGTTGCAGAGTATTTTCCATCCGGCTGGCGGAAAAGGGGAGTTTTGGGACGGAGGACAACGCGGTATTTTTTCCGCCAAAACAATGCAAAAGTAACTAGTTGGACGTTCGTGCATCCATTGCCGGGAACCAGCAGAGAGACAGCCCCGTGGCCATGAAGAAGACCAAAGTCAGAGAAAAGTCAGGCGACAAGGCCCAGGAAGCGGTCGCCAAGGACATGCCGAAAAAACCGGGCAAAAGTCAGATCGTCAGATTAAAGCCAAAAAAGAGCTCGAAATTCGCCTGGCCGGCCGTGGGAGAATATTGGCAGCGGTCCGTGCAGTTCATCAAAGAGGCATGGATCGAACTGAAAAAGGTGACCTGGCCCGGCCAGAAAGAGACGGTGGGCGCCACCGGGGTGGTTTTGGCGTTGGTCATCCTGGTGGCTTTCTACCTCGGCCTGGTGGACATGGCCCTTTCCAGATTAGTCAAATATCTCATGGGGTAGGAGGACCGACGGCTGTGGCCCAAAAGTGGTATGTCGTGCACACCTATTCCGGGTTTGAAAAAAAAGTAAAAGCGGCCCTGGAAGAACGCGCCCGCAGCCGTGGCCTGCAAGACCTTGTCACTGAAGTGTTGGTCCCCACCGAACAGGTCGAGGAGATGGTCAAGGGTCAGAAGCGCATCTCCCACCGGAAATTTTATCCCGGCTATGTTCTGGTCCGGATGGAGCTCAATGACGACACCTGGCATCTGGTCAAGGACACCCCCAAAGTCACGGGTTTTTTGGGAGGTCGCAACGAGCCGGTAGCCCTGCCCGACGCCGAAGCCGACAAGGTCATTGCCCAGATCAAAGAAGGGGCCATGAAGCCCAAGCCCAAGATCATCTTTGAGCTGGGGGACAAAGTCCGGGTGACAGAAGGGCCTTTCACCAACTTCAATGGGGTGGTGGATGAGGTCAAGGGTGAAAAGGGCCGGGTGCGGGTCATGATCAGCGTCTTTGGCCGGCCGACGCCGGTGGAACTGGAGTTCTCCCAGGTGGAGAAGACCGAGTAAGGCGGAAATCTCGGACCTTACCAGGTGCAGGGCAGGAAATTATCGTCGTAAGGAGTGCAGCATCATGGCAAAAAAGGTGATTGCCCAGATCAAATTGCAGTTGCCCGCCGGACAGGCCAATCCATCTCCCCCGGTTGGCCCCGCCCTGGGTCAACACGGGGTCAATATAATGGAGTTTGTCAAGAGTTACAATGCGCGGACCCAGGGTCAGGAAGGGCTGATCATTCCTGTTCTGATCACCGTTTATGCAGACCGCTCCTTCACGTTCGTCACCAAGACGCCACCGGCCTCGGTGCTCTTGAAAAAGGCGGCCCAACTGGCCTCCGGGTCCAAAGAGCCAGGGCGGCAGAAGGTCGGACAAGTGACCATGCAGCAGGTGGAGGAGATCGCCCGGCAAAAGCTGCCTGATCTTAATACCGTTGATCTGGAAGCAGCCAAAAAGACCATCATGGGCACGGCCCGGAGTATGGGAATAGAGATCGTCTGAGTTTTTCTGTAGACAGGAAGGTGATGCGACATGCCGCACAGGGGTAAAAAATATCTGGCCATGCGGGAGAAGATCGATCGAGCCCGTAAATACACCTTTGCTGAAGCCGTGGCCGAAGCCTTGGCAACCAGTTACGCCAAATTCGACGAAACCGTGGATGTGGCGGTCCGCTTGGGCGTCAACCCGAGACACGCCGATCAGATGGTCCGGGGGGCGGTGGTGCTGCCCAACGGCATCGGCAAGACGGTGCGGGTGCTGGTCTTCGCCAAAGGGGAAAAAGAAAAAGAGGCCCTGGATGCCGGGGCCGATTATGTCGGCGCTGACGACCTCATTGAAAAAATCAAAGGCGGCTGGATGGATTTCGATAAGGCCGTGGCTACCCCTGATCTGATGGGGGCGGTGGGCAAGATCGGCAAGATTTTGGGCCCCCGGGGTCTGATGCCCAACGCCAAAGCCGGTTCGGTCACCTTTGACGTGGGGCGGGCCGTCCAGGAATTAAAGGCCGGCAAGATTGAGTTTCGGGTGGATAAAGCCGGGGTGGTCCATGCCCCCATGGGGAAAGTTTCCTTCGGCAGCGACAAGCTGCTCCAGAACATGGCGGCCTTCTTCGATACCCTGCTGCGTTTGAAGCCGACCACCAGCAAGGGGACGTATGTGCAGGGCATTGCCCTCTCCACCACCATGGGGCCTGGCATCCGGGTCGACCCCCTGGAAGTGAAAAACCTGATCCGCACCGCCGCCGCCTAAAGCAGAATGCTGAAAAGGGGACAAGTCGATGCTGAAAAGCAAGAAATCTGAAGTTGTTGCCAGTCTGCAGGAAAAGCTGGGGCGGGCTGAATGCCAGATCCTGACGGATTTTAAAGGGTTGAAGGTAGCCGAGTTCACGCAGCTGCGCCGGGAGCTGAAAGAAGCCGGGGGTGAGTTGGCTGTGGTCAAAAACACCCTGCTGAAATTGGCATCCGAAGAAGCAACAGCCCAGGCCTTGACAAACTATCTGGTCGGCCCCACCGCTTTGGTGTTGGCCTATAGAGATCCGGTGGAGATTGCCAAAATCGTCTCCAAGTATGCCAAGGACAAGCCGGATAATTTCAAACTGAAAGCAGGGGTCTTAGGCCACTCGATTCTGACGGAGAAGGATCTGCTGGAGTTGGCCAAGCTGCCCAGCCGGGAAGTGCTGTTGGCCAAATTGCTGGGCGTCCTGCAGGGGATACCCACGGCCCTGGTATCCGTCCTGGCCGGCGTCCCTCGGAAATTAATGTATACCCTGAAAGCCCTGGAAGAGAAACGGGCCACCGAACAGAGCCAATAAGGTTGCGCACCATCCGGATGCGCCTCATTTTTTTGAGCCAGAGTAAGGCAAGGAGGAGATTTCGTCATGGCGATCACCAAAGCAGATGTCATTGAGTTTATTGCCAATATGTCAGTATTGGAACTGTCCGAGATGATCAAGGACCTGGAAGAGAAGTTCGGCGTTACCGCAGCGGCGCCGGTGGCGGTGGCGGCCGGTCCGGTGGCGGCCGGTGCCGAAGCGGCCCCGGCAGTCGAAGAGAAAACCGAATTTGACGCGGTCCTGACCGTGATCGGACCCAACAAGATTCAAGTGATCAAAGAAGTGCGGGCCATCACCGGTTTGGGTCTGAAAGAAGCTAAAGACGCCGTGGAAAACGTCCCCACCGTCTTAAAGGAAGCGGTTTCCAAAGCCGAAGCCGAAGAGATCAAAAAGAAACTGGAAGAACAGGGCGCGACCGTCGAAATCAAGTAGGCAGGCGGCGTCCGGTCGACCGGCTGGCGGCAGCACTTTGGAGTTAACCGGACGTCCAGGTCCGGACTCAAGGAGCAAGAATGGCAGAGGTGTTTTCTCCTCACAAATTATATCGGAAGAATTTCGGCAAAATCGAGAGGATCATCGACATTTCGAACCTCATCGAAATGCAGAAGGAATCCTACGATAGGTTTTTACAAAAAGATACCCCTCCGGAACGCCGCGGCAATTACGGGTTACAGGGGGTTTTTAAGAGCGTCTTTCCGATTAAAGATTACAACCGTACTGCCTCCTTGGAATTCGTCAGTTACAGTTTTGCGCCTCCAAAGTACGATGAAGAAGAATGCCTGCAGCGGGGCATGACCTTTGAAGCACCCATGAAATTGACGGTGCAATTGGTGGTCTATGATGTGGATGCGGATACCGATCCGCCGCCGATCCGCGACATCAAGGAGCAGGAAATCTATTTCGGCACCATGCCCCTGATGACGGCCAATGGTACGTTTATTATCAATGGCACTGAGCGGGTTATCGTCAGTCAGTTGCACCGTTCCCCCGGGTTGTTCATTGATCATGACCGCGGCAGGACCCACTCCAGCGGGAAACTCCTGTACTCCGCCCGTCTGATCCCGATGCGGGGTTCCTGGATTGATTTGGAGTTCGATCCCAAGGACATTCTCTACGCCCGCATTGATCGCCGGCGGAAATTCCCGGTCACAGTGCTGCTCAAGGCCTTGGGCTATACCACCGAGGAATTGCTGAATTTCTTTTATAGCACGGAAAAGGTCTATCTCACCGGCGACGTCATCGAAAAAAAGATCGTCCCCCAATTCCTGCTGCAACGCAAAGCTTCCGCCGACATCGTGGTTCCGGAGACCGGAGAGGTTTTGGTGAAGAAAAACAAGAAGATCACCGAACCGCTGTTGCGCAAGATAGAAGCTGCCGGGATTGATCGGGTGGCCCTGCAACCCCAGGAACTCCTCGGCCGGGTCGTGGCCCATGATATTGTCGATCCCGGCAGCGGCGACCTGCTGGTAGCCTGCAATGAGCCCCTGACCGAAGAAAAACTCACCCTGCTCCGCCAGCACAACATCAAGGAATTGGATCTGTTGTATATCGACGGGGTGAATGTCAGCCCCTGTCTCCGCAATACCCTGGAAGTGGATAAAACCGAAAAACCTCGGGATGCTATTCTCGAGATTTATCGCAAACTCAGGCCCGGCAATCCACCGACTCTGGAAGTGGCGACGACCTTTTTTGAAAACCTGTTTTTCAAACCCGAATACTACGACCTGTCGCCGGTGGGACGCTTGAAATTAAACCTCAAGCTGGGTTTAGACACCCCGGTCACGCAGGGCACGTTGACCAAAGAAGATATCCTGTATGCGGTCCGGGAATTGATCAACCAGAAGGAAAAAGAAGGACCCATCGACGACATTGATCATTTGGGGAACAGGCGGGTGCGGGCCGTCGGGGAATTGCTGGAAAACCAGTACCGCATCGGTTTGGTCCGGATGGAGCGGGCGATTAGAGAACGCATGAGCCTGCAAGAGATTGACACCCTGATGCCCCACGACCTCATTAATGCCAAACCGGTGTCCGCGGTGGTCAAGGAGTTTTTCGGCACCAGCCAATTATCCCAATTCATGGATCAGACCAACCCTCTGTCGGAAGTTACTCATAAACGGCGCCTCAGCGCCCTGGGGCCGGGCGGTTTGACCCGGGAACGGGCCGGTTTTGAAGTACGGGATGTCCATCCGACACATTATGGCCGCATCTGCCCCATTGAAACGCCGGAAGGTCCCAACATCGGCCTGATCGTCTCCCTGTCCACCTATGCCCGGGTCAATGAATTCGGTTTCATCGAGACCCCCTACCGGGTGGTGAAGAAAACAAAAGTGAATGACCACTGGGATGTGGAAGTAACCCGGGAAATTAAATTTTTAACCGCGCTTGAAGAAGAAAAAAAAGAGGCAGGAGAAGACGAAGGAGAACTGGACGAGAAAAAACAGGAAGAGAAAAAACATAATGTCATCGCCCAGGCCAATGCCCCATTGACCAAAGACAACCGCTTTGCCTCCGACCTGATCTCCGCCCGGAAGGCAGGGGAATTTGTCATGGTGCGGCCCGAAGAAGTGGATTATATGGACGTCTCCCCCAGCCAGTTGGTGAGCGTGGCGGCCTCCTTGATCCCCTTCCTGGAAAACGACGACGCCAACCGGGCTTTGATGGGCTCGAACATGCAACGGCAGGCCGTGCCGCTGTTGACCTGTACACCACCGTTGATCGGTACCGGCCTGGAAAACGTCGTGGCCCGGGATTCCGGGGTCACCGTGGTGGCCAAACGCAGCGGCGTGGTGGAAGACGTGGACGGCACCCGCATCGTGGTGCGGGCCGACAATGGCGAAGGCCAGGAGGCCGCCTCCATTGTGGATATCTATAAATTGACGAAATTTCAGCGGACCAACCAGAACACCTGCTTTAATCAGCGCCCCCTGGTGCGCCTGGGCGACCGGGTGGAAAAAGGTCAGATCATTGCCGACGGCCCGGCCACGGCCTTCGGCGAACTGGCCCTGGGCAAGAACGTCATGGTCGCCTTCATGCCCTGGGGCGGCTGCAACTTTGAGGACTCCATCCTGGTCAGCGAACGGATCGTCAAAGAAGACGTTTACACCTCGGTGCACATCGAGGAGTTTGAGGTCGTCGCCCGGGACACCAAACTGGGGAAAGAAGAGATTACCCGGGATATCCCCAATGTCAGCGAAGAGGCCCTGGCCGATCTGGACGAAAGCGGCATCATCCGCATCGGTGCCGAAGTCAAGCCGGGTGATATCCTCGTGGGCAAAGTGACGCCCAAAGGCGAAACCCAGCTCTCTCCTGAAGAAAAGCTGCTCCGGGCCATCTTCGGCGAAAAGGCCGGGGACGTCAGGGATACCTCGCTGCGGGTGCCGCCCGGCATCGAAGGCATTATCATCGATGTCCGGGTCTTCTCCCGCAAGGGCGTGGAAAAGGATGAGCGCAGTCTGCAGATTGAGGCCGAAGCTGTTGCCAAGCTGCAGAAAGATCAGGGCGATGAGATAGATATCCTTTCTGCCAGCGTCAGTAAGCGTCTGGCCGAAATCTTGACCGGGCACATCGTCGTGGATATCCCGGAGGAAAGCCCCGCCGCGAGCTATCCCCTGGAAAAAGGCCAAAAAATCACCGCCGAAATCGTGGCCCAGCTGCCCTTGGAACATTGGCGGAACGTATCCTTTGAGGACCCTGAGGTGGAAGAGCGGGTGGACCGGCTGCTGGATAGCTACGAGGTTCAGATCCAGCAGGTCCAAGACCTGTTTGAGGATAAGATCGCCCGCCTGCGCAAAGTGGACGAACTTCCTCCCGGCGTCATCAAAATGGTCAAGGTGTTTATCGCCATGAAGCGGAAACTGGCCGTCGGCGATAAAATGGCCGGCCGCCATGGCAATAAAGGCGTGGTCTCCCGGATCATGCCGGAAGAAGACATGCCCTATTTCCCCGACGGCACACCGGTGGATATCGTCCTGAATCCCCTGGGGGTGCCCTCCCGGATGAACGTCGGTCAGGTTCTGGAAACCCACCTGGGCTGGGCCTCCAAGCTGTTGGGCCAGCAGATCAGCAAATTAATTGATAATTTCTATGACTTGGAGGCCATCAAGAGCCGCTTGCGGGCCGTGTATCCGGATCCCGCCATGGAGGCCTGGTTGGCTGAGGCCAGCTACGAGGATATCAAACAATTCTGGGAAAGATACTATAAAGACGGCGTTTATATGGCTTCCCCGGTTTTTGACGGGGCGTTGGAAGCAGAGATTCGGGAATGTTTAAGGATGGCCGGAGTGTCGGAAATCGGCAAGGCAGTCCTTTATGACGGCCGCACCGGTGAACCCTTTGACCGGACCGTAACCGTTGGTGCCATGTACATGATGAAGTTGCACCACTTGGTGGATGACAAGATCCATGCCCGGTCCATCGGACCCTATTCCCTGGTCACGCAGCAGCCGTTGGGCGGCAAGGCCCAGTTCGGTGGCCAGCGGTTGGGCGAAATGGAAGTCTGGGCCATGGAGGCCTACGGGGCGGCCTACTCCCTGCAGGAGTTTCTCACCGTCAAATCGGATGACGTGGCCGGCCGCACCCGGATGTATGAAAAGATCGTGAAGGGACAATACGATCTGGAAGCCGGCCTGCCCGAATCTTTCAACGTGCTGATCCGTGAACTCCAGAGTCTGGCCCTCAATGTGGAGCTGCTGGAGGACAAGGAACCCGAGGGGACAGATAACAATGGATAAGGCGCGCGAAGTATTTTTAGAAGACATTAACAGCATTTTTGCCAAGCCCAAAGACCCCCTCCATTTCAATGCCGTCCGGATCTCTCTGGCGTCACCGGAAATGATCCGCTCCTGGTCGCATGGCGAGGTAAAAAAACCGGAAACCATTAACTATCGGACCTTTAAACCAGAACGGGACGGTTTGTTCTGTGCTAAAATCTTCGGCCCAACCAAGGATTACGAGTGCAACTGCGGCAAATATAAACGGATGAAACATCGCGGCGTGGTCTGCGAAAAATGCGGCGTTGAAGTCATCCAGTCCAAGGTGCGCCGGGAACGGATGGGCCATATCGAGTTGGCCTGCCCGGTGGTCCATATCTGGTTTTTGAAGAGTTTGCCCAGCAAGATCGGCAATCTGTTGGATCTGACCCTGAAGGATCTGGAAAAGATCCTCTACTTTGAATCCTATGTGGTTATTGATCCGCAAAATACGCCGCTGCGCAAAGGCGAACTGCTTTCCGAAGAGAAATACCGGCAACTGCGGGAAGAATATGGCGAGGAATTTCAGGCCGGCATGGGTGCCGAGGCCATTCGGGCCATGCTGCGGGATCTGGACCTGGTGACCCTCTCCGAGCAGTTGCGTGAGGAGATGGCCAAAACCAGTTCTGAAGCCAAACGCAAGAAGATCAGCAAGCGCCTGAAGGTCATTGATGCCTTCAAAGACTCGGGCATCAAACCAGAATGGATGGTCCTGGAAGTCATCCCCGTGTTGCCGCCCGACCTGCGCCCCCTGGTGCCGTTGGACGGCGGCCGCTTCGCCACCTCGGACCTCAACGATCTCTACCGGCGGGTCATCAACCGCAACAACCGGTTGAAGAGGCTGGTGGAGCTGGACGCCCCGGAAATCATCATCCGCAACGAAAAACGGATGCTGCAGGAAGCGGTGGACGTCCTGTTTGATAACGGCCGGCGGGGCAAGACCATTACCGGGCCCAATAAACGGCCCTTGAAATCCCTGAGCGACATGCTCAAGGGCAAACAGGGCCGCTTCCGCCAGAACCTGTTGGGCAAACGGGTGGATTATTCCGGCCGCTCGGTGATCGTCATCGGCCCCAACCTGCGTCTGCACCAGTGCGGTCTGCCGAAAAAAATGGCCCTGGAGCTGTTCAAGCCGTTCATTTACAACCGCCTGGTCCAGAAGGGCTTTGTCAACACCATCAAAGCCGCCAAAAAGATGGTGGAGCGGGAAACCCCTGATGTCTGGGACACCCTCGATGAAGTGGTGCGGGAATATCCGGTCCTGCTCAACCGCGCCCCAACCCTGCACCGGCTGGGCATCCAGGCCTTTGAGCCCATCCTCATTGAAGGGAAGGCCATCCAGTTGCATCCCCTGGTCTGCACGGCCTTCAACGCTGACTTTGACGGCGACCAGATGGCGGTGCATGTGCCCCTGTCCCTGGAGGCGCAGATCGAGGCCCGATGCCTGATGATGTCCACCAACAACATCCTGTCACCGGCCAACGGCGACCCCATTATTGTCCCTTCCCAGGACATCGTCCTGGGGTTGTACTATCTGACCCGGGAGCGACCGCTGGCTAAGGGTGAACGCATTCCCTTCAACGGCAATCGGGTTATTCCCTTTGCTTCCCCCGAGGAAGTGCGCATCGCCTATGATCAACAGGCCGTGGATCTGCATGCCCGCATCCTGGTCCGGATGGACGGCGCCCTGCTGCCCCTGGTCGACCTCCTGGATGAGGAAGGCCGGCCCAAGATCGATCCCAAAAGTCGCCTGCAGGTGGTCACCGCGGCCGAAACCTTTGAAACGGTAGGGGAACAGCTCCTGGAAATGTTGGCCGCCAAGGGCATCGACCCGCAAGACGGGGTCAAGGTGCGGGAACTGGGCCAGGTGGTCAACACCACCGTCGGCCGGATCCTGTTGTGGGAAATCATGCCCGAAGGGATTTCTTTTGACACCATCAATCGGGCCATGACCAAGAAAGAGATCCGCAAGTTGGTGGGTGAGGCCTATCGCAAGTGCGGTGTTAAGAGCACGGTGGTCCTGGCCGACCGGTTGAAAGACCTGGGCTATGAATACGCCACCAAGGCCGGCATTTCCATCGCCATCAACGACATGATCATTCCCCGCCGCAAAAAGGAGATCCTGGATTTGGCCCAGGCCGAGGTGGCGGAAGTTGAAAACCAATACCGGGAAGGCTTGATCACCGACGGCGAAAAATATAACAAGGTCGTGGATATCTGGGCCCGGGCCACCGATGAAGTCGCCGCCGAAATGATGGAGGAAATGGCCCACGAAACCGTCAGCGGCTATCGGCTCGATAAAGACGGGAAAAAAATCTATCTGGAAGAAGAAACCAGCAGTTTCAACCCGATCTTCATGATGGC
>Ga0272446_1003000_pt1 | contig 22018 bp, 15 predicted proteins | sample YNPCB0061_FD_194587 | JGI IMG/M metagenome (GOLD analysis project Ga0272446, IMG submission 194587) | Hot spring microbial mat communities from Yellowstone National Park, WY, United States - YNP-CB-006-1 | ecosystem: Environmental > Aquatic > Thermal springs > Hot (42-90C) > Sediment | place... | reverse complement strand
TGAGCATGATCGCCGCCGCCAGTGCTGGCGCGGCTGGCTTGGCCCTTTCCCCCCGCATCACCTTCGCGCAAGGCCCGACGGCCACGCCCGGCGTCCTGCCCCCGCCGCCGCCCGCTGGCCCGATTGACTTGGCCGCTGCTGGTGGCATCGAAAAGCTGATCGAAGCCGCCCGCGCTGAAGGCGAACTGTCTACCATTGCCCTGCCCGACGACTGGGCCAACTATGGCGAGATCAAGAAGGTCTTCTTCAGCCGCTATAACTTCCTGAAGCACAACGACCTCGCCCCCGACGCAGGTTCCGCCCAAGAAATCGAAGCCATCCGCGCCAACGCGGGCAACAAGGGGCCGCAAAACCCCGACGTGATCGACGTCGGCTTCATCTGGGGCAAGACGGCGAAGGAAGCCGGCCTGCTGCAACCGTACAAGGTCGCCACGTGGGATAGCATTCCCGCCGACCTGAAAGACCCCGACGGCTTCTGGTATGCCGATTACTACGGCACGATGGCCTTTGAAGTCAATGCCGATGTGGTCAAGAACGTGCCGCAGACGTGGGCCGACCTGCTCAAGCCCGAATACAAGGGCCAGATCGCCCTCTCCGGCGACCCCGCTACTGCCGCTCAGCCCGCCTATGCTGTGTGGGCCGCTGCGCTTGCCAACGGCGGTAGCATCACCGACCCGATGCCCGGCCTCGAATTCATGCTCAAGCTGGCCGAATCCGGCAACCTGATCGCCCTGCCCGCCTCCCCCGCCACCGTCGCTAGCGGCGAGACGCCGATCACCATGCGCTGGGACTACAACGGCCTGAGCAACCGCGATGCCAACAAGGACTCCGTGAAGATCGAAGTCGTGTACCCCAAGGACAACACCATTGCGGGCGTGTACGTGCAGGCCATCAGCGCCTATGCCCCCCGCCCGAACGCCGCTCGCTTGTGGATGGAATTCCTCTACAGCGACGAAGGCCAACTGCTGTGGTTGAAGGGCTATGCGACCCCCGTCCGTTACGAAGACCTCCGCGCCCGCAACGTCATTCCGGCGGAACTGCAAGCCGCCCTGCCGGACGTGACCGGTGTGAATGTGGCCTTCCCCAACGTCGACCAGATCGCGGTGGGCCTGAAGATCATCAACGAGAAGTGGAACGAAGTCGTCGGCTCCAAGCTGGGCTAATTGCCCCTCTCCCCTAATTGAGACAATAATCAAGGGTGTGTGCCGCGAGGCCGCACCCTTTTTGCCAAGCCCTGAACGTTTTTCAAGGAAGTGCACGTATGGCCCAAGCCAGCCAGACTCGTGTCCAGATCATGACCCGCCCGCCCGCGCTGCGCCGTGCTCGTCCGGCATGGCTCTCGTGGAACTGGCTGGGTGTGTTGCCGTTCTTTCTGTTCGTGTTTGCCTTTCAGTTCTACCCCTCGCTCTCGGTGGTGGTGCGTTCCTTCCTGAGCGAAACGAATGCCTTCACCTTCGATAACATTAACGCCCTCAACAACGACATCATCCTTCGGTCTTATGGGAACACCATCCTCATCAGCCTGATCACGGCGGCATGGGGCGGGATCGTCGGGTTCATGGTGGCGTGGGCGGTCACGATTGGCGGCCTGCCCCATTGGGTACGGACGGCTGTCCTGTCTTTTAGCGGCGTGGCCTCTAACTTTGCGGGCGTGCCGTTGGCCTTTGCCTTCGTCGCTACGATTGGGCAACGCGGCGTCCTGACACAGGCCTTAAAGCCCATCGGAATTGACCTATACGGCGGTGAGTTCACGCTATACGGCTTCTGGGGGTTGTGCCTCGCCTATACCTATTTCCAAATCCCGCTGATGGTGCTGGTCATGACGCCCGCCCTAGACGGCCTCCGGCGTGAGTGGCGTGAGGCGGCCCAAAATCTGGGGGCCACGCCCGGCCAGTATTGGCGCATGGTCGCCCTGCCGGTGCTCACACCGTCGATTTTGGGCGCGCTGGCGCTGCTGTTCGCCAATGCCTTCGGAACGCACGCCACAGCCTTCGCCCTCGTTGGCGGCGGTGGGGGCCAGACTTTGGTCGTAACGCTCATGGTGGGGGCGCAATTCACAACGGATACTTTCGCCAACCCCGGCTTGGGGAACGCCCTCGCGCTTGGGATGATCGTCGTGATCGGGGTGACGATCTTCATTTACAGCTTCTTCCGCCGCCGCGCCGAACGCTGGATGCGCCGCTAAAAAGGAGGCCAAACATGACCAAAAGACGTGGTTCACCGTTGGCGTGGGGCCTGTTGGGCGTGGGCATGTTGTACCTGCTGGTCCCGCTGCTGGCGACCTTCCAGTTTTCGACCCAGATTCAAGCCGCACGCGGCATCCCGATCAGCTTTTTGGCCTACAACAACGTGTTGAGCGCCCCCGCCTTAGCTGAGAGCTTCGTCTTCTCGCTGCGCACCGCCCTGATCACCATCGCGGTGAGCGTCCTGATCGTGGTTCCCACCGCGTATTGGATCAATTTACGGATGCGCTTCCTGCGGCCCGTGATCGAATTCCTGACGCTGCTGCCCTTCGTGATTCCGGCGGTGGTGCTGGCCTTCGCCCTGATCCGCAGCTACAACGGCACCGACCTGACCAACACCCGCGACGGCGTGTACGTGCTGATGGTCGGTGCGTATGTGATGCTGTCCTTCCCGTACATGTACCGCTCGGTGGATACGGGCCTGCAAGCCCTGAATATCCGGGCGCTGACGGAGGCCGCACAGAGTCTTGGCGCGGGGTGGGGAACGATCCTGTTCCGGGTGGTGGTTCCTAACCTGCTGGTGAGCATCCTGAACGGGGCATTCATCACCTTTTCGATTGTGATCGGCGAATACACGATTGCTTCGCTGCTCTCCCAGCCCGGTTTTGGGCCGTACATGTTCAGCGTCGCCAGCCGCAAGGTGTATGAGCCATCGGCGCTCGCCATGCTCAGCTTCGGCCTCACCTTCTTCACGATTTTGCTGATACAGCGTCTCAGTCGGGGCCGTAACGTCGGCACGGCGGTACGCTAGAAGGACGACCCCCAATGGCTTATCTAGACCTTCAGAACGTCGAAAAACACTTCACGAACTTCACCGCCGTCCAGAATTTCAACTTATCGGTGGAAAAGGGCGAATTCGTCTCGTTTTTGGGGCCGTCTGGGTGCGGGAAGACCACGACGCTCCGCATGGTGGCGGGTTTTGAGACGCCAAGCGCAGGCGAGATTACCCTTGCGGGGGCCGATATTACGCGCCTGCCTGCCAACCGCCGAAACATCGGGATGGTCTTCCAGTCTTACGCGCTGTTCCCCAACATGACGGTGCGCGATAACATCGCCTTCGGCATGAAGATTGCCCGCAAGCCCGCCGATGAAATCCGCCGCCGTGTGGACGAGATGCTCGGCATCATCCACATGCAGGAATTCGGACACCGCTTCCCTCACCAACTCAGCGGGGGGCAGCAACAGCGCGTTGCGTTGGCCCGCGCCCTCGCCATTCAGCCCCAAGTGTTGCTGCTGGACGAACCGCTCTCGGCCCTCGATGCCAAAATCCGGCTGTCGTTGCGCCAAGAAATCCGTCAGATTCAGCGCAAGTTAGGGATCACCACCATTTATGTCACCCACGATCAGGAAGAGGCCCTCTCCATCTCAGATCGGATCGTGGTCATGAACAAGGGGCGCATCGAGCAAGTCGGGACGCCGCTAGAAATTTATAACACGCCGCAGACGGCTTTTGTCGCGTCATTCGTGGGCACACTGAACGTACTTCAATCGACGGTGAAAGACGCCGCAGCCGGGCACGTCATGGTTGCCGACCAGCCCGTGAACGTCGGCAAGCCGATTCGGGAGCCGGGTGGGGCGGCGGTGGCGGTTGCCATTCGGCCCGAAGCGTTCGGGTTGGGCGAAGCGGGAAATGGGGCCAATCACCTGCGCGGAACAGTAGAGGACATGTACTTTTTAGGGTCGGTGGTGCGCCTGCGCGTAGATGTCAGCGGGTACACAATCAGCGCCGATGTGTTCAACAACCAGCAATTGGCCCTGCCCAATCGGGGAGAGATGGTCACGCTCCACTTTATGCCGGAGGCGTGTATGGTGTTACCGAAAACGGCAGAGGTCACGGCGGGGGTAGAGTAACCCCTAACCCCCTCTCCATGCGGAGAGGGGAACCCGGACTGGCCCCCGTGCCCTGTTCCTCTCCCGCGCCCTCTTTTCGGCAAAAGCGCCGCACTCGGCTATACTCCCCGCCATGACTTCAACCGACTCTGCGACGCGGGTCGCACGGAACGCCGCCGCGATTGCCGCCGCGACGATCCTCGCACGTGGGCTACAATTTGGGTGGTCGCTGCTGCTGGCACAACTGATCGGGGCGGCGGGCTACGGCATTTGGGGCACGCTCGGCGCGATGTTAGCTACAGCCGCCACCCTGCCTGAATTCGGCATGGGCCTGATCGTCCTGCGCGATGTCTCCCGCCAGCGCGAAGCCGCCGGACGCTATCTGGCCGCCACCCTGATCGCTCAACTGGGGCTAGCCCTCGCTGCGTACCTGATCCTGCTCGTGATCGGCCTGTTCGCCCCGTATGATCCGATGGTCAAGGGCCTGCTGGCCCTCGCCGGACTCAGCCTATTCGTCGATACACTTGGTAACATGGGCTACAATCAGCTCCTCGCGGCGGAGCGCATGACGACGACCAGCGCCCTCCAGATCGCGCACATTGTCGCCCTCGTCGGCTTAGCCCTGATCGCCCTACTGATGGGGCGCGGCTTGCCCGGCTTGTACATCGCTACCATTGGGGCGGGGGGGATACGGGCCGCATGGCATTGGACAGCGCTCCGGCGGGCGGGGGTGCGCCTCGCGTGGCCGCCCCAAGCCGCCCTGATCGCGTACTTGTTCCGGCAGGGGTGGCCAATTGCGCTCAGTTCGTTCCTCGCCTACGCCTATCAGCATGTGGATAAGGTGCTGGTCTTCACCTTTCTGGGCGAACAGCAAGCTGGCTACCTGACAGCAGCCTTCGTGATCGTGTTCGGCGTGATCGAAGTTCTGAGCGTGGCCGGCCTGACGGCACTTTTTCCGGTGATGTCCCGCATGGCGGGCGAAAACCCCACTGCCCTGCGCGATTTCGTAGACCGCCTCGCCCTCTTGACATTCAGCATCACCTTGCCGGTTGGGGTGGGAATCGCGGCGTTGGCGAGGCCATTGGCGAATGTCTTCTTTCCGGGCTTCGCAGGGACGGCGGCGGTCTTGGAAGTCCTGATCTGGCACGCGGTAGCCTCGATGGTCGGGAATGTCTACGCCCAATTGCTGCTGGTCGATGGCCGCCAAAGCCGCCTCATGCAGATTCGGGCGTTGGGGTTGGCCGCCAACATCGCCGGAAACGTGGCTTTGCTGCCCCCCTTTGGGCTGCGCGGGGCGGGCGTGGCCATCCTGATCGCCCAAATCGCGATGTGGGCGGCGTTCGTCGTGGCGCGGGGGCCGCAACGGGCCGAATTCATGCGCCTGTTGGGGCAAATGGGGCGGGTCGGGGCGGCGGGGGCAGTCATGGCGGCGGCTATTTTCACCCTGCGGGAGGGGAGTCCGGTGTTGGCGGGCGTGGTGGGGGCGCTGATCTATCCAGTTGGGGTGCTGGGTCTGCGCGTGTTGGGAGCGCCAGAGTGGGCCTTAGTGCGTCGCTTGGCGGGAGCAGTTCCGGTAGTGGGGCGGGCGTTGGTACGCTTGATCCCAGCCGGCTAACGCGCCCTGAGCCGCTGAACAAGGTAGGTCGGGATGAGTAACACGCCCAAAATCAGCCACGCGGCGGGGCCAAACACCAGCCGCGTGTAGGTCAACAAATCGGCCAGATACACCCGCAACGCCCACGCGCTGACCTGCTTGGCGCTCGCCCCTTCGTAGTGGATCAGGCCGTCGGTGATCAGGTACTCGGTGCGCTTGCCAAGCGCCTGCACACGGCGGCTAAAGTAATCATCGCTGAAGTACATCTTCATGCGGGCGTCGAAGGCCCCCGCTTGCCGCCACACCTCTCGATGGGCGATGATGCAGCAGCCCGGCAGCACGTCCACCTCCCGCGCCGAAAGCCGATCCCAGTCGGCATACCACAAGTGGCCCTCTATGCGCCGGATCGACGCCGGAAAAAGCGCCCCCCACACCTTCCCGATCAGCGTGTAATGGAGGATGAGATACCCAAATCCAGTGAAGCGGGAGCCATTGCGCTGTACCGTGCCGTCTGGGTGGTGCAGGTTCGTGGTGGCCGCCCCCACGTCGGGATCGCGCTGCACCGCCGCCAACAATTGCCCGATCACGTTGCCGCGTGCCAGCATATCCGGATTTAGGACGAGGATGTATTCGCCCGCCGCCGCCGCGATTCCCTGCGAGTAGGCCGCCGAAAAGTAGGTGTTCGCCGGGTTGGCGACCAGCCGAACGTGCGGGTGACCGGCGAGATCGGCGGCGAGTTGCGCGGCCTCCCCATCGGGGGAGGCGTTATCGATGACGAGCGTCTCAAACGGCACGGTGGGGGCCGCGTGTAGCGACTCTACAAGGGCGCGGGTGAGGGCCGCCGTCCGGTAGTTGACGATCACGATGCTGAGTGGGTAAGCCGCACTCACAAGAAGAATTCCTTCAGGGCGGTGCTGATCTCATCGATCAGCGTGTGCCACTCCACGTCGGGATCACGCCAGACGGTCAGTGTCCCGCCGTCGATGTTTAAGGCGCGGATCGCCTCGATTTCAAACAGGAATTGGGCCAGCGCAGAGCCTTCCTCGCCCTGATCGCGGGTGGGGTAACGTTCCGGCCCGTCAGGGGCCAGATCGAGGTTGGTCACGATCCGCACCACGTCGGGATCGTCAGTGTATTCGGGGTCGATGCTGATGTATTCGGACATGCCCAGCATTATACCGCAGCCGCAACAGATTTTGGTCAAGGCTGCTAAACTGCCCTAGAATGGATAAAACAGACCGCCCCTAGAAAAAACACGCCGGAGGGCCGATGAACCGCCTACGCAATGCTACATCCCCGTACTTGCTTCAGCACGCTGATAACCCCGTCGATTGGTACGAATGGGGGCCGGAAGCCTTTGAGGCCGCCCGTGCCGCCGATAAGCCCATCTTACTGAGTGTGGGCTATTCGGCCTGCCATTGGTGCCACGTAATGGCCCATGAGAGCTTCGAAGACCCGGCCACAGCCGCGATCATGAACCGCGATTTCATCAACATCAAGGTGGATCGGGAAGAACGGCCCGATGTGGACGACATCTACATGACTGCCACCCAAATTTTCAGTCAGGGACGAGGGGGATGGCCGATGACGGTGTTCCTCACCCCCGATGGACGGCCCTTCCACGCCGGGACGTACTACCCCAACCGCGAAGGGCTAGGAATGCCGTCTTTCCGCCAGATCATGGCGGGCGTCATCGATGCCTATCGCAACCGCCGCCCACAAGTCGAGCGGGTGGCGAGCGAGGTGGCGGCGGGCTTGCAACGCACCGAGCTGCGCATCGGGGATCAGGCAGGCGGGGCGGCGCTCTCCCCCGACCTGTTGGAGGCGGCCTACCGCGCCGCGATCAGGGATTTCGACCCAGTGAACGGGGGGTTACATCGCGGGCAGCCCAAATTCCCCTCCCCCATGAACTACGAATTTGTGTTGAGCATGGCCGTCTATCACCGCGACCCATCGGCGCGGGCGCGGGCGGTAGAAGTGGTGCGTTTCTCGCTGCTCAAAATGGCGCGAGGCGGCATCTATGACCAAATCGGGGGGGGCTTTCACCGCTACAGCGTAGATCGATTCTGGACAGTTCCGCACTTTGAGAAGATGCTGTACGACAATGCCCAGATCAGCCGTTTGTACGTCCATGCGTGGCAAGCGACGGGCGATCCGTTCTTCCGCACCATTGCGACGGAAATCTACGACTACATCCTCCGCGAAATGACCGCGCCCGAAGGCGGCTTTTTCAGCGCTACAGACGCCGACTCTGAGGGCGAAGAAGGCAAGTTCTTCGTCTGGACGCCCGCTGAACTGCGTGACCTGCTGACGGAAGACGAATATCGGGCCGCAACCGTCTACTGGGACGTGACCGAAGGGGGCAATTTTGAGGGGCATACGATCCTGACAGTGCCCGCTGCGCCGGAACAGGTCGCGCTCGGGATGGGGATCGACGTGCCGACGTTGATGGACCTGATCAGTTCGGCGAAGGACAAACTCTATGCCGCCCGGACTCACCGTATCCCGCCCGGCTTGGACGATAAAATTTTGACGGCGTGGAACGGCATGATGCTCGCTAGCCTTGCGGAGGCCGCCCGCGCCTTTAACCGTCCAGATTACGCCGCCGCCGCCCGCCGCAACGCGGATTTCTTGTTGGCGACGATGAAGCGCGGGGATCGGGTGCTGCGCAGCCACAGTTACAAATCTGGCCAAACGCACCTCAACGGCTACCTTGAGGACTATGCCAACCTGATCGACGGCCTGCTTCAGCTTTACCAAACGACGGCAGAACCGCGCTACTTCGTGGAGGCCCGGCAGCTGGCCGATTCGGTGTTGCGGCATTTCCGGGCCGAAGATGGCGGCTTTTACGACACCAGCGACGACCACGAAAAGCTGATCGCCCGCCCGCGCAACCTGCAAGACAACGCGACCCCGTCCGGCAACAGCATGATGGCCAAAGTCTTGATCCAGCTGGCGGCCTACACCGGCAATTTGGCGTATCAGGGCGTGGCGGCGGGGGTGTTAGAGGCGTTGGTGAATGCCATGCAACAATACCCGCTCGGCTTTGGAGAGGCCCTCAATGCGGCGCGCTTACTGGTCTACGGGGTGCAAGAGGTAGCCGTGATCGGCAGTGGGGAAGAAGCGGCGGCCCTGTTGGGGGTCTTGGCGGGCGGCTACTTCCCCAATGCGGTGATCGCCCGTGCAGACGGACCGCAAGGGGCGGGGGCCGTACCGGAATTGTTGGCCCACCGCGATCTCGTCGACGGGCAACCCGCCGCCTACGTCTGCCGGAATTTCGCCTGCCAACGGCCCGTCACCACGCCGGAGGCACTGCGGGCACAATTGCGCGGAGCGTAAAAGCCCAAAAAACGCCCCTCGCCTACCGCCATTCATGACGGCAGAGACGGGGGGCGGGCGCGTCTTGCGAAGGACAAGAACTACTTCATGCGGGTTTCGATGTAGTGTACGGCCTCGCCAACCGTCGTGATCTTCTGGGCTTCTTCGTCGGAAATTTCGCCGCCGAATTCTTCTTCAATCTTCATGATGAGTTCCACAAGGTCAAGGGAGTCGGCTTTGAGGTCTTCGCGGAAGCTGGCGTTCAGAGTAACTTTACTCTCATCCACGCCGAGCAATTCCACGATGATTTCGCGTACACGTTCTTCAGTCGTCGCCATGATGGGCTATCCTCCAAGGATGCAGGTCTATCTGCAACATCCGGTAATGCGGGGCGGATTATAGCGCCCCTTCTGAGCATGTGTAAACCCCTTCACACCGGATTCGGTGCGGCCCTCCCCCCAACACCATGCGACAGGTTACAATTTGCGCAGCCCGCTAATAGACTGGCTCAGAAAGATGCTGTTCCTATGACCCAGAACCCAAGTCCGGATTTGAACGACCCCGCCCTGTACATCAATCGGGAACTCAGCTGGCTGGAATTTAACCGCCGCTGCCTTCACGAAGCCTTCAACCCAGACCTCCCCCTTTTGGAGCGGGTGCGTTTCCTGTCGATCTTCAGCAATAACCTTGATGAGTTCTTCATGGTGCGGGTGTCCGGGCTAAAGGATCAGGTGGCGGCGGGGATCACAGATACCCCCTGTGACGGCCTGACCGCCCAACAGCAACTCGATGCGATCCGAGCGAAGGTACTCCCGATGCTGCACGAGGCCCGCGCCCACTTCCGGACGGTCCTTTTGCCGGCGTTGGCGGAAAATGGCGTTCACGTCCTGACCTATGAGGCCCTCTCCGACCTTGACCGGACGGTGTTGCAACGCTACTTTGAGATCGAAGTCTTTCCGGTGCTAACGCCGTTGGCCGTCGACCCCGGACGGCCCTTCCCACACATTTCCAACCTCAGCCTGAACCTTGCCGTCAACGTGATCGACGCCCACGGGCAAGAAAACTTCGCCCGGATCAAAGTCCCCAACCTGATCCCGCGCTTTGTGGATATTAACCATGCCCACCGGGTCTACGGCGGCCAGCCCGCCCCCACCCAACACCGCTTCATCTTCCTTGAAGACCTGATCGCCCACAATCTGGAGATGCTGTTTCCGGGGATGCACGTCTCTGGGGCCAGCGCCTTTCGGATCACCCGTAATAACGATATTGAGATCGCCGAAGAAGAAGCCTCCGACTTGTTGGAGAGCGTTGAAGATGTGGTGCGGCAACGGCGCTTTGGCCCGGTGATCCGCCTTGACGTGGTCGACACCATGTCCGAACGGGTGCGCCACTTGCTCAGCACTAACCTTGAACTACACCCCGATGATGTGTACGTGATCAGTGGGCCGTTGGGGATGCGCGATCTGGCCGAACTCGCCAACATGGATGTGCCCGCCTTGCGCTTCCCGCCGTACATCCCGCGCCGCAGCTCGGCCATTCCAGCGGGTGGGGATGTCTTCGCGGCCATCCGGCGCGGGGATATTCTCTTGCATCACCCTTATGAGTCCTTCTCCCCCGTCGTGGAGTTCTTCCAGCAAGCTGCCGAAGACCCACAGGTACTCGCCATCAAGTGCACCTTGTACCGCATCGGCAGCAAATCCCCGATTGTAGATGCCCTCTTACAGGCGATTGAAAATGGCAAGCAGGTCGCCGCGTTGGTCGAACTCAAGGCCCGCTTCGACGAGGAAAATAACATCACGTGGGCGCGGGCACTGGAAGGTGCGGGCGTGCATGTGGTGTATGGGTTGGTCGGGCTGAAGACGCATGCCAAAGTGTCCCTTGTGGTGCGTAAGGAACCTGACGGAATGCGCCGTTACGTGCATCTGAGTACGGGCAATTACAACGCGGTAACGGCCCGCATCTACACCGATTTCGGCCTCCTGACGTGCGATCCTCACATCGGGGCTGATGCGACTCAATTGTTCAACCGCCTGACTGGTTACGCAGGCAATACGGCCTACCAAAAACTGATCGTCGCGCCGGAATATCTGCGCAAGCGCGTGACTGCCATGATCGAACGCGAGATCGAACATGCCCGTGCCGGACGCGAAGCGAGGCTTTTATTCAAGATGAATGCGTTGGTAGACCCCAAACTGATCGCGCTGCTGTATCAGGCTTCCTGCGCCGGAGTCCAGATCGATCTGCTGGTGCGCGGGATTTGCGCCCTCCGGCCCGGCCTGCCCGGAATCAGCGAGAACATCCGGGTACGGTGCATCTTGGGGCGTTACTTGGAACATGCCCGCCTGTACTACTTCCTCAATGGCGGGGCGGAAGAAGTCTATCTGGGGAGTGCCGACCTCATGCCGCGCAACCTAGACCGACGGGTGGAGACGTGGTTCCCAGTGGAATCGCCCGCGTTACGCCGCCGCTTGTTGGATGAGGTGATCCGGATCGAGATGGCCGACAACGTGAAATCGCGCCGCCTGCTGCCGGACGGCCACTATGAGCGCATCCTACCCCAACCGGGCGAGGCGCTCATCGATGCCCAACGTTGGCTGATGGAGCAAGGCCGGGAATAACCCCCCCCAGCCTCCCTCAGTCCGCAAGTGGCTGAGGGGGTTAGTACATCCGCTCCGTATCGAGCTTATTGATCAACGGCTCCCCACGCTGAAAACGGCCTAGATTTTCTACGAAAATCTGGACGATCTTCTCATTTTCTGAAGTGGCGGTGCTGGCCGAATGTGGGCTGATCAGCACATTGGGCAACGTCCATAGCGGGTCGCCGGGCGGGAGGGGTTCTACCGCGAACACGTCTAGGGCCGCGCCGCCCAACTGCCCACTTTGCAAGGCCGCCACTAGCGCGGCTTGGTCGACCAACGCCCCCCGCCCAACGTTGATCAGGACGGCCCCGCGCTTCATCTGGGCCAACTCCGCCGCCCCGATCAAGCGCTCCGTATGCGGGGTGTGGGGCGTCGCCAGCAGCAGGAAATCGGCCTGAGGGAGCATGTCCAGCACCCCTTCCGGCCCATATAGCGTGTCCACATTCGGGACGGGTTCGCTGTGGGTGCGCCGATTCCCGATCACGCGCATCTCGAAGGCCTTCGCCAACCGCGCCACCTCCCGCCCGATCTTCCCCAACCCGATGATCGCCAATGTGCGCCCGGCCAATTCGTAGCCGCAATACCGCGCCCAGTGTTGGGCAGCTTGTTCGCGTTGAAGGTAGAAGGCATCTTTGGCGAACATCAGCATGGCCATGATCACAAATTCGGCCAACGGGCGGGCATGGACTCCGCTTGCGGTGGTAAAGACCCAATTGGTGCGGGCATCGTAGCCCCGCGCCTTCACCAACTGCCCGATTCCGGCGCTGGTAGCCTGAATCCATCGCAAACGGGGGGCCAATTCGGGCAGGTCGTCCAGATGGCTGAAATCGAAATCGAACAACACATCGGCTTGAGCCAGCAGGGAGCGCCATTCCGCCTCTTGCTCCGGCGTGCGCTGGATGGGCGCGGTGTGGTCGGCTACATAGCGTGGCGTGCCGATCAAGTCTGGGCGGTAGATCACGTTGGCGGCGGGCGCGGCTCGCCGAATCACATCGATCAAGGCGGGTTCAAGGTAGCTGGCAATCAGGATGGTGAGGGGCGTGGTCTGGTTCATCGGAACTCCCGTTAGTAGATGCGCTGCTGGACGTTGAAATTGGCGGCAATGGCCCGAACTTGGTCGGCGGTCAGCCCCTCGCCGATCTCGCCCATGCTCAGGTTGAGACATTCGTAGCGCGCCCCCGTCTCAATGTATTCGATCAGGTCGCAGGCACGCTTGACGGAGACATCGGAACGGGCCATGACGCCGTGTTTGCCCCACAAAATGACCTTGTGGGTACGGAGCGCCTCCACGCTGGCGGCCATCAGTTCATCCGAGCCGGGCATGATGAACGGCAACACCCCAACGCCCTCCGGCAGGTTGACGATGAGTTCTGGTTCCCAGCGTAAGATGTGCTGGTTCAAGAAGGTGAAATCTTGGTAGCGCGGCACGTGGCTCAGGTAGGTGAGGTGAAGCGGCTGGGCGTGGATCACAGCGCTGAAATTGGTACTCGGCATTTGGTCGTTGTGGACGGCGAGATGTGAATTAAATTCGCTCGTCAGGCGCGTAAAGCGCCGTTCGGGGGATGTGTAGAGCGTCCCGGTGTGGCCATCTGCGTTAACCCGCACGAAGCCGAGATTAGCGACGGGCAGCTCAGCGATTTCGCGCAGCCGCCGCCCCGATCCGGTCACGAGTAGGCCGCAATCGGCGAGGGCGGGCGCAGGGACCGGAAGCGTGATCGGCTCGATGATGGGGAAGCGGCGGCGGGGTTCTACGGCCCACCGAATGGCTAGCGAGATGTTCCCGGCGGCCCCTTCGCTGGCGTCAATGTCGGAGAGGCGGCCTCCGGCTTCGCCGATCATCAACATTAGATCGTCGAGGTCGGGGTAGGGTTCGGGGATAGGCATCGTGGCACGTCCTTGTGGGTATGGGTACGTGACCAGAGTATAGCGCAACGCGGCCGATCGGGGAGAATTCCCCCCGCCACCTTGAGCGCGGGCAAGACTTAGCGCACTCTACTGGGTTATGTGGATGCGGGCTTCGCTCACCGTCCATTCGTAGCTGGCATCGACCACCGCCGGGCCGAGATTGCGATCCGCGGAAACGCCATCGGTCAGCGTCATCATGACCGTCTCTAGCACGTTGCGCGGTTCGAGGCTCCGCATGGTGCGGTTGCGCGCTTCCCCGCCGATGGGCGGCAGTTCCAACCAGTGGAAATCGGTATCGTCGATGGTGGCGAAGGCCTTGAGAATGTCCACCCCCGTGCTGATCCCCTCGCCTAGCCCAACTTGGAAGCCAAGTTTGATCGGGATGTTCGGGTCAAACGTCTCAAAATTGCTGCCGTCGCGGGGGAAGACCTGCGCGATGCTCCAATCCGGTTGCAGGGCCATCAGGGTCACGTTGAGGGGGCGGTTGCTGGTATTCGTGACCTGCACGATCAGCCATTGGCCGACCTTCACCGTCGGGGTTTCGCTATCCGGAAACGGATCGGCGGGTTCGTCGGGTTCAAAGAAGCGCTGCGTACCGAGCAGCTCTAGCTTGAGTTTGCCGCGCAGTGGGGAGCGTGGTTCGCCGTTGGTCAGGGCTTGAACGTTCTGATACTTGGCGAGGTGCATCAGGCAGGCAACGACGGCGTGCCCCTCCCCAATGGGCACAGCGGGCACGTTTGGGAAGGGCAGGCCCGTCCCATCGGCAAGGGTGTATTGCCCACCCGCAACGGATACAGTGAAATGCGCCTCGCCGGGCGTCTCCGTCAGCGTGAGGAACGGGGCCTCCATGACGCGCAGGGTGTCCCGGATGGCCTCTAGCCCCCGTTGGGAGTCCGGATCAGGGCTGGGCTGAAGCAACACATGGCGGATCAACGTCTTAGAGGCGGGTTCGGTGAGGCTGGCCAACATGCCCGGTTGAAGGGGCGTTGTCGGGGCGTCCAGCAGTTGCGCCCATGAATCCACCGCGCTGCGTTCCGTGACCTGTGCGCGGGCGATCCGGCCCTCCGGCGCGAGCAAATCCGTCGCGTTGGCCGGGTAAATGGCGAACTCCGCCCCATTGCGGACGCCGTGAACCTGCCCAGCCCCCAACTGTACCCGGTTGTTAGTCGCATCAACCTGTTTGACCAGCACGCCGTACACGAAGGGCATCGGCGCCGCCCCGAACATCTCCCGTCCCAATTCGCCGAAGGCTTGCGGGTTCTGAGTGACGTTGAGGGTCTGTACTTGCGCCGTGACGCGGTTAAAGACCTGCCCAACCGTCGCCCGTTGCCCGGCCTCGCTCAGCGCAGCGAGTAGGCAATGGGTCAGGATGCCGCTTAGCCCGATGGTGGGGAAAGTCTTCTCTTGGGCGTATTCCGTCGAACGGCACGCGGCGATCAAGGCGTAGCCACGTGGCTCCGGCAGGCCGCCCATGCCGCTCATCAGGTTGCGGTTATCGGCGGTGAGCTTCTCCCACACCGCCGCGAGGGTATCGGGGTCAGCGACGAGGTTTTGGTGTGGGCGGTCTGCTTCGTCGGCCACATCGAGTCCGCGTAGATCGGTGTAGTTGGGGTCTTCGGGCGGCACTTCGCCGTTGCGGTTCATGCCCCCGGAATGGCAACAATCTAGCACCACATTCAGGATCGCGCCCTTCTCCACCAATTGGCTGATCAGGTAGGCCAGTTCGACATCGCGCAGGTATTGGCCGCCGGGCTGCCCAATGTCCATTGGGACGAGGGTTTCATCGTACACTGGCCCCTTGATGGCCGGATAGACCGTCTTGGCCCGCCCGCCATGCCCGGAATAGTGAACGTACACGAAATCGCCCGCATTCACCTGTTCGATCAGGCTCTTGAAGGCGGCAACCATGTTGGCGTAGGTCGGGCGCTTCTCGGCGGGTTCGGCGATGCCGCCCGTTGGGGCGCTGGTGGCCGTGAGTTTGATCAGGGTGGCGTCTGTAAGAGGGAGACGGGCACGGAGGAAGGCTTCGACGCGCTCCACATCTTTCACACACCCCCGCAAGGATTTGTAAGTTTTGCCCTGGACATCGTTGGGCAAATAGGCGTTAATACCGATCAGTAGGGCGTAGTACTGCTGGGGTGAAGGGGGCACGGCTGCACCTCCTCTGAGGTTGTGTTTGGCGCAGGGTTTATAGCCCAAGCGCGTTCGTGCTGCAACTTAATTTCCAGTGAACGCAATCGCAGCGCGAATTGGGAAGTAAGGTTACCCGCATTTCTGCGCTTGCGACTGGCTCAACAGTGACCACTTTTCCGTATTGACAGGAAGCGCGGTAGAATTGGTGCATTATCTCATTATGAGCACTCGGAACCATACGCTATGTTAGGCAACCGAAATCTAACTGGGCAGACGCTCGGAAAATACAAACTCATTAGCAAGATCGGCGGCGGCGGCATGGCTGACGTGTATCTTGGGATAGATGATAGCTTGAATCGGCGCGTCGCCATCAAGATTTTGCCCGAACAATTCAACATGGAGGAAGGCTACCTCCAGCGCTTCACCCGCGAAGCGCAGATTGCGGCCTCCCTTGAACACCCCAACATCGTCAATATTTACGACTTCGGCAGCCAAAACGGCGTAAACTATATCGTCATGCGGCTGTTAGAGGGCGGTACATTGGCCGAACGGGTGCGCGAGACCCGCAGTGGTGCGGTTGAACTGCCCTCCCTGAGCGAGACGGCCAAAATGCTCAGCGAAATTGCCGATGCGCTCGACTACGCCCATAGCAAGAACATCATTCACCGCGACATCAAGCCCAGCAACATCATGTTCGATAAAGACGGTAAGGCCTATCTGGTGGACTTCGGCATCGCCAAGCCAATTGACGTAGCCCATCAGGTGACGTTGCCGGGCACTTCGATGGGCACGGTTGCGTATATGTCCCCCGAACAGTGGCGCGGCGACCCCCTCACGGCTAAAGTCGACCAATATGCGCTCGGCTTGGTCATTTACACCGTCGTGACGGGCCAACCCCCGTATGATGTGCCCGTCGAAGCGCCCTATGCCCTGATGCACAAGCACCTCAACGAGACGCCGATCCCCGCTCATCAGGTGAAGTCGACTGTTCCGCCGGCCATGTCCGAGGTGATTAGTCGGGCCATTGCCAAGCGCCCTGAAGACCGCTTCCCTTCGGTGAAGGACTTCGCCAAAGCCTTCGCCGAGAGCATCCCCCATACCGTCGAAAGCGAATTTTTCAAAAATCCTTTACCGCCCCGCCCCACCCAACCTGACCTGACCGCCCCCGCGATTGATATACAAAGTACTTTTCAGGGCGGCCCCATGCCGCCCGCCCCATTGAAACACCCTGTCGCACCGCCGCCCATCCCCCCTAAACCCGCCGGGCCAGATGCGACCATGCCAGAGATGAACTTTGGGCCTTCCGCCGAAGGAAAGCGGATTAGCCTCGTCAGTGAGGATGATAAGCCCAAATCGAAGCCCCCCAGACGCGGCAACACGGGCCTGATCGCGCTGATCGGCCTGATCTTGATTGGGGCAGCAATCGGGTTGCTAGTCGTGCTCGTGAACAATCGTGGGACTGCCGACGGCCCCGCTCAGACGGAAACGGCCCTCGCCCAACTGCTCCCTATCACCCAGACCATTGAGGCCGCACAAGCGACCCTCACGGCGGCGGCCCCCTTTGGCAAGACCGCAACCGCCATCGCTCAAGCCCTAACGGCTGCCCCGAATGCTACCCTGCCGATTGCTGGAGCAACGCTCACGGCGGCGGTACAGGTCACGGTACAGGTTCCGCCCGCCATCGTCACCGAGACGGTGACCGTAGCAGCGCCGCCCATTCCGACGGAAGTGCCCACAATTCAACCTACCGCTCAGCCCACAGCAGAACCGCCTACCGAAATCCCGACGGAAGTACCGCCCACCACAACAGCGGTTCCCACGACTGAACCCACGTTGATGATCGCACAGGTCGCTACCGAAACACCCGCCCCACCAACCCTGACTCCGACGGACGTGCCGCCCACAGCCACCACCGAACCGCCTACGCCCCGGCCAACGGCTGTCCCGCCCTCCGATACACCGATTCCAACGCCTGAGCCTACGTTGGACGTTGTACCGGCCATCACCGAAACGCCCGCGCCGAGTGAGACGCCCGCCCCACCGTCCCTGACTCCGACGGAAGTGCCGCCCACTGTACCAGTGGTTTCCACGATTGAACCTACGCCGACGCTGAGTGTTGCACAGGCCGCTACCGAAACGCCCGCCCCACCGACCCCGACAGCTCCCCCTACCGATACGCCGGATGTGCAGTCTACCCAGACCGCGCAGGCCATCGCCAGTGCGGTGGCGGGCACTGCAACAACCGCCGCCATCCAACAGACGGTACAGGCCATCATCAACCTGACTCAGACGGCGTTAGTGGCCAGCCCGACCCCCTCTGTCACCAACACGCCGACGGCGACCAGCACCCCCACCCTGACGCCGACTCTAACGCCGACTCTAACGCTGACTCTGACGCCGACGGCGACCCCCAGCCCGACGCCCCTGCCGACCAGCACCCCGACGGCCACCTTTACGCCGACCAACACCCCAACGCCCACACCGACCAACACGCCGACGGCCACCTTCACCCCGACGCTCCCGCCGGAGCCTGCCGCGCTTCTTGGGCCAAAGGGCAAAACTGCAGACCGTTCGCCAGAATATACGTGGGCCGCCGTGCCGGGCGCGGAGTCCTATGACCTGACTGTGCCAAATGAGAGGGGCGAGCCGACGACCCTCAACGTCTCCGCTGCTGAAGGGATTGTCTGTCAAGGTGTGGAATGTCGCTTCACGCCACCTTTTAACGCCCCCGTCGGGGAGTATACGTGGCAGGTGACGGCTGTCATGCCCGATGGCTACAGGGTCGATTCGGCACCATTGGCCTTCAGTGTGGTGCGCTTGGGCTATACGGCGGGTGTGTTCCGGCCTAGCCTTGGCACGTTCTTCCTGACGTACTCCAACCAACCGCCCAGCCCAAATGCGCCCCTTCGCACCAATGCTCAATTCATTTTTGGGCGCGGGGACGACCTCCCCTTCGCCATTGACCCCGATGGAGACGGCCTACACACTATTGGCGTCTTCCGGTCCCAAAATGGCTTCTTCTTCATCGCAGCCACACCCGCACCCAATACCCCCATCGCTACACAGTTCCCGTTCCCACTTCGTGATCGGCAAAATGACGACATCTATATGCCGGTGGTGGGCGATTGGGACGGCGACGGCAAAGACGGCGTAGGCGTGATGCGCGTCCGAAATGGGCGCGTGACGTTCTTCCTCAAGAACGCGCTCGATGCAAGCCCCGTTGATTACACCCTCAGTAGCGATTTCAACTTCGGCCCGCAAGCCATTGGCGTCGCGGGGGACTGGGACGGCGACGGAATCGATACGGTGGGCGTGTTCCAGCCTGCGGCGCGGCTATTCACCTTAGAGGATCGGCCTTGCATGGAGGCCAACTGCACTCTGAGCCGCCGCATTACCGCAACGGTCAACGTCCCTGATGTTCGTCTGCCGACAGAACGCCCTATAACGGGCGAATGGGGCAAGACGAATAAGACTGGAATCGGAATTTACCGTGCAGGCGTGTTCTTCCTGTTGCCGATTCAGGAAGATAGAGTTCCGCGCAGTGGCAGGCCATCGATCACGGCCCGCTTCGGGCTGGATAAAGACCTCCCGCTCATGGGCGTCTGGCGTGCAGACGTAAAGTAGCCCCTAATGCACCCCAAAAAGGCGAGCTATGTCGCTCGCCTTTTTTCGCCTACTGCGCCAGATATTCCTCGTACAGCGCTCGAATGTTGCTGACCGGGTCGGCGTAGTATTGATCGGGGCTGAGGGACGGCTCGAAAACGCGGGCGGGCGCGGCAACCTTCGGTTGGGTGGCCGCAAACACCCGAATCACTTCGGCGTGGGGCTTGAGCGAGCCATCAGGCCGCACGAGGCCGAAATACCGTTCGTGGAGCGACTCGTTACAAGGCGGCTTCCCCCACAACTCAGGCGCATAGTCGGCGAAACACCACACCATCGCACCGCTGGCGCCCACCGCTTGCAAGTTGACCAACGTCCCTTGAATGAAGGCGGCGAAATCTTCTTCACTGGCCATGAATTGGGTGCGGTCTTGGCCGTAGGAGTTCCATGCCCACGTCTGGGAGGGAGCGCCCTGCGGGGCCGTACACCCGCCAAATTCCTCCATGAGGGTGGGTTTGCCACAAAAGGCCGTCGTCAGGGCGCAGTTGAAGGGCAGCCAGTGCGTGTCCAGCGGCGATTTTGCCACATCGGTATACATCGGGTAGCCATGCATCACAGCCACATCGAGCAGGCCGAAGGTATCATCGATGCGCGGGGCCGCCGACCCGAACAAACTGGCCGAATGTAGCCCACACGTGATCGGCGTCTTGGGGTCATGCGCTCGGATCGTGGCCTGCATCTCCCGCAGCCAGCGCTTGCCCACCTCCCGATCCGGCGCGATGGCGAACAAGTCCGGCTCATTGCCCAAATTCCACAGCCACACCGCCGGATGATCCTTAAAGGCCTGCACCACCGTGCCAAGCAGCAATTTCTGGGCGGCCAACACCCCCTCGTCAACGTAGTAGTTCCGGTAGCCATACGGTACGTATTGCCCGCCGGTGACTACCCAACGGTTGTCGGGGGCGGGCGTGGCCTTGTCTAGCATCCATGCGGGCGACCAATTCGGGCCGCTCATGTGCCCAGTGAAGAACGTCACGTCAAGGCCGAGTCCGAGTGCGGCGGCAATCTCGGCGACCTGCTCAAAATGGGCCATGCATTCCCTAGAGACGACGTCAGGGGCGGGCTGCCAATCCTCCCACAGCAGGAAGATGCGGACCTTATCCATGCCCAACGAACGGATCAGGCTGAATTCATCGCGGACTTCGCCCGCATCAAAGCGCGACCACCAAAACATGGCTTTGCGGCGCGGCCAATAATTCACGCCGAGTGTAAAAGGGCTACCAACTTGACCGATCATGAGTGGGGAAACTCCCATGCCAAAAGTGAGGTCACCGAACGGGTTTACTTTACCACTTCGGGGCGGAAAGGATTCCTCAACTTTTTGAGGGAACGCGGCGAACGGTGACAAGGATGCCGTTCGCTACACCCGTTAGCGCCCGGCGATAAAGGCCTCCCAAAGCGCTGTCACCCGTTCCGATGTGGGGCTTTTGACCCCGTTCAGGTACAGGTGGCGGCGCTTCTTGGGCGTGTTGTAGATGTCCACAAAGCCACCCACACGCAGCGCCACGCGGCTGTACATGTTATTCAGGATGCCCTTGTACCCCGCCGCGATCCCGTGTTCGGTGAGGAAGGCGGCGAAGGCACGCCCAAGCCGATCCGCTTCTTCGAGAAGACCGTCAGGGACGGCGGGCGGCGCTTTGGGCGCGGCCTCTCCACCGCTGGCCCCCTGCTTGGCAAGCTGATCGGCCCGTTCGTTCCATTGTACGCCCGTGTGGGCGGCCACTTTTTGCCACTTCACCCGCACTGGGCAGGCCCGCATGAAGTCCGCATAGGCGCGGGTCTCGGGGGTGTTCGTCTTCCATTGGCCGGTTGCCCACTTCTGGATACCGTTGTAATCATAGTAGACGGTGGCTTCGGAGACCCCGTTCTGGGTGCACCAGTTCATGGCCTGCATGGTGGCGGCCAGTTCGCCCGCCACCTGCCGGATCGCCGGATTCATCTCGGCGGGGGCCGGGCCGGAGAGTTCCGTGACCACCTCGCCCCCGCGCAAGATCACCACGCCGTAACCAATGCGCCCCTCGCAGAAGGCCCCGTCCACGTAAATCTCGACGTTCGCGCTCGGCGAGGCATCCGTCATGCTTAGCGGCACTCCCGCAGGCGGATGTTTACCGCCCGTGTGAGTTCGGTGGGCGCACCGATGTTCCCCAACGCGGCGCTGAACAAGATTTGATCCGGTTGTTGGGCGGTCACATCCCCGACAGTGTAGAAGATGGTCTCCCCACATACCTTGACCTCGTACACGGCCAAGCCGAGCGCATTGGTCAGGTTGCCGACGGTGCGGGCATCGTTGCTCGTCGGTTGGTAGGCCACCAATTGCACATTCTGAATGCTGCTGGACTGGTTGAACTGCCCAACGGTGTAGTATAGGGTATTTTCCGGCCCCCACGAGAAGCCCCCTACCCCGAATCCGGCAGGGACGGGGACATCTGCCGTGCTGAGCGAGACGGGCGTGCCGGGCGGTTGCGTAGCAAAGGCGCTGAAACCACCGACGACGCGCACCCCCGTCTGGGGGCCGTAAGCACCGATCCAGTCTGTGACTTTACGCTCATCGCTGGTGGCGAAGGCGATATAGCTGTAATCGCCGCTGGGGAGGGGTTGATACTGGCTGATCGGCAAGCCGGACAAGCGCTCGATGTTCGGCATGGGGGCATTCGTCGTCACCCCGCCCAAGTTATCAGGCAAGACCATGCGGTTAT
>Ga0272446_1002999_pt1 | contig 22025 bp, 20 predicted proteins | sample YNPCB0061_FD_194587 | JGI IMG/M metagenome (GOLD analysis project Ga0272446, IMG submission 194587) | Hot spring microbial mat communities from Yellowstone National Park, WY, United States - YNP-CB-006-1 | ecosystem: Environmental > Aquatic > Thermal springs > Hot (42-90C) > Sediment | place... | reverse complement strand
ATTAACAATAAATTGAAGCTGATCAAGCGGTCAGGTTATGGGTTCAGTAACTTTGACAATTTTCAGTTACGTTGCTTAATTTGCTGGCATTTAGCTATTGATTAAGCATAACTCGGACGATAGAGCCTCCTCTTATATTCCCACATGTGAAAGGGTTTTCTCGCCATAATGTTTTAGCGTTTAGGCTAACCAACATCGTGCCACAACAATTTCCGAGGCGGTAACTGCGCCAATGGTTGCCAATGTTGAGGTTTTTGCCATGGGATGCAAGGGCGGCATTTTACAAGTTCTGTTAACACTTGGTTGCGAGGCAAAATCAGCCTGATATAATCGCAGCGGTTATCTACTGAATTGACCAAGACTATGACCCGCTGGCAACGCATTATTGGAGGAGTCACTGCTCCTAGGGGATACCGGGCAAATGGTATCCGGGCTGGCTTAAAAGCGTCCGGTGCACCGGATCTAAGCCTCATTGTCTCTGATTTGCCAGCGATCGCCGCAGGGGTGTTTACAACTAATCACGTCTGCGCTGCGCCGGTGACCTACTGTCGCCAACGCCTCCAAACTAAGGCAACCGCTCAAGCGATTTTGTGCAATGCTGGGCATGCCAATGCAGCTACGGGGTCTCAAGGATGGGCTGCTGTACTCGAACAAGCGGAGATGGTAGCATCTGCCCTGAAGATTAGTCCGGAGATGGTGCTTGTCGCCTCCACAGGGGTAATTGGTCAGCCAATTCCCCTTGAGAAACTGCGCCAAGCCTTGCCTACGCTCACCAACTCCCTGAGTGAGACCGGCGGCGATGCGGCTGCCCGAGCCATTATGACCACAGATCTCGTGCCAAAGTCGATCGCCCTAGAAGCCCAGTGGGAGGGGCAACCCATCCGTATTGGTGGCATGGCTAAAGGGTCGGGGATGATTCACCCTAATATGGCAACCATGCTGGCGTTTATTACCTGTGATGCAGCAGTCTCGCCTCACCTGTGGCAAGCGATGCTCCAGCGCGCCTGCGATCGCTCCTTTAATCAAATCACCGTTGATGGTGACACCAGTACCAATGACAGTGTGATTGCCCTCGCCAACGGTCAGTCGCGCACCCCCGCCATGACGGATGCCGCCGAACCAGCCGCCATCCTTCTTGAAGAAATGCTCACAGAGGTGTGTACCTATTTGGCCAAGGCGATCGCTCGAGATGGGGAAGGTGCCACCTGTCTCATTGAAGTACAGGTCAGTGGTGCCAGTGACGATGCCTCGGCCCGTCAGGTTGCCCGCACCATTGCTGGGTCAATGCTGGTCAAATCTGCCATTTATGGCCGTGACCCCAACTGGGGGCGCATTGCGGCGGCGGCGGGTCGGGCTGGGGTTCCCTTTGATCCGAGTAATTTGGCTATTTCCCTAGGGGACATTGTAATGATAAGCCAAGGCCAGCCCCTCCCCTTTGATCGCGCTGCTGCCAATGCTTATCTGGTGAATCAAGCCCAGCGCAACCAAACCGCAGAGAACGGCCAATCGGTGGATCATCCAGTGGTATTGTCAGTCAAAATTGGCCAAGGCAATGGCACTGGAGTGGCGTGGGGCTGTGACCTGAGCTACGACTACGTCAAAATCAATGCTGAATACACCACCTAGGCGATCGCCCCTGATTTCCAAAACGGTATGTCAAACTAGAAAAGATAGCGACGGGTACGAGTATCTCCCCTATGAATCCACAGGAGTTGTTAAAACGCTACGTCAGTGGTGAACGGGATTTTAATCGTGCCAGCTTAACAAACGGTGAATTCATTAACGCTGACCTACGCGGCATTATTCTCTCCCGCGCCGACATGGAGTGGGTCAACCTGAGCGGTGCAAACCTGAGCGGTGCCGTGTTGTGTGGGGCTGAAATTATTAACGCCATGCTGATCAAGGCGGAACTGGTGGATGCCAATTTGGCCGGTGCCAACCTGAGCCGCAGCGATCTTAGCTGGGCAAACCTGACGCGCGCCAACCTAAGTCGGGCAGAATTGGCGGAAACCACCCTCCGGGGAGCCATTTTACAGGGTGCAAATCTGACTCGTGTGGATTTAGCCAATGCCGATCTGCGCGGACTTGGGTTGCAAGGGGTCAATCTCAGTGGTGCCAATCTTCAAGGAACGAACCTTCACGGCACCGACCTCACCCAAGCAAATTTGATGCGGGTAGATTTAATTCAAGCCGATGTTAGTAATGCCAACCTGAGCGGTGCTAATTTAAGTGGAGCCAACCTCACGGGTGCCAATTTAACGGCGGCCAACCTCAGTGGCGCAAATCTCAGCCGCGTTGACCTAACAGAGGTTAAGCTCAGTGAGGCCAATCTGACCAAAGCGAATCTTACGGGTGCTGAACTGGCGAAAGCCGACTTATCTTCTTTAGAGTTAGCAGATGTCAACTTAGGGGGAGCCAACCTCAGCGGCGCAAATTTATCCGACACCAACCTCAGCCGTGCTGACCTGAGTGGGGCGAACCTGCGGGGAGCCAACCTCAGCCGTGCCAAGTTAGTGGGTACAAATTTACGGGGAGCCAATCTCCAAGGCGCCAATCTACAGGGGGCATTACTGGACGGCGCAGATCTCAGTCAAACAGATTTGCGCAGTGCCAACCTCAGTGCCCTTGTCTTTAACGGCGTGAAACTGCGGGGAGCCAACCTGAGTGGGGCAAATCTGCGGGAGGTGGAGCTCACGGAAGCAAACTTTAGCCGCGCTGACTTGATTGAAGCCAACCTCAGCCGTGCCCGTTTAATTGGAGCTAATTTTAGCCGTGCCACCCTCTCGGAAGCCAACCTCAGCCGTGCCACCCTCAGTGGCGCTACCCTCAGCCGTGCCACCCTCAGTGGCAGTTTAGTGGGCACTGTCGATCTCAGCGGTGTTAACCTCAGTGGCGCAGACCTTGCGGATGCCAACCTTTCAGGATCTAACTTATCCCGGGCAGACTTGACCCGAGTGAACTTGACAGCGGCAGATATGAGTGGGGCTAACCTCAGCGAGGTAGATTTGCGCGGCACCATTATGCCCGATGGCCGCCGTCGTGCTTAGGTCTCGTTAGCGGTAGAATCTGCGGTAGGCTCGGGACGCGGTGGGGCTTGCCGCCCAAATAAGTGCACCAAATGCTTAAAATGAGCCGCCAATTCAAGGGTGAGTTGATCAGCCGTGACTCGCCATGACCAGTTCCCTTCGCTGGTTCCAGGAAAATTCATGCGGGCATGGGTGCCTAGCCCTAGGAGATCTTGAACCGGGATAATGGCTTGGTTAGCCACTGTTCCTAGGGCAAGGCGAATTAACGCCCAGTGGGGGTCGTTGGGGGTGTATCCCAGATAGTCAATGAACCGCTGCCGTTCCCAATCCCCTAGGCTCTCGTACCAGCCCACAGTGGTGTCATTATCGTGGGTGCCTGTGTAAACAACACAGTTGCGCTCTTGGTTAAAGGGCAAAAACGGGTTATCCGCGCCGCCGCCAAAGGCAAACTGGAGAATTTTCATCCCCGGAAACTGAAATTGATCTCGCAGGGCAATGACATCGGGGGTAATGTCTCCTAAATCCTCAGCAAGGATAGGTAGGCGACCTAAAGCAGCTTGTAACGCTTCAAAAAAGGCAGCTCCAGGCCCCTCTTGCCATGCACCATTGATGGCGGTCTCTTCCCGCTCGGGCACTTGCCAGTAGCTTTGAAAGCCCCGAAAGTGATCCACGCGGATAATATCCACATAGGACAGCAGTGTGCGAAAGCGCTCAATCCACCATGAGTAACCGTCGGCGGCTAGGGCGCTCCAGTTATAGATAGGGTTGCCCCATAATTGCCCAGTGGCACTAAAGTAGTCGGGGGGCACACCCGCCATGAGGGCAGCTGCGCCCGTGTCCGGGTTCAATTCAAAAAACTGAGGAAACGCCCAGACATCGGCACTATCATGGGCCACGTAGATGGGAATATCCCCAATGATTTCAATCCCCTGGGCGTTGGCGGCATCCTTGAGGGCATGCCACTGCTGGTAAAAGATAAATTGCTGGAACTCGTACTCAAAAATGCGATCTTTGAGCTGCACCTGCATCTTAGCCAGCGCGGCAGGGTCGCGATCGCGCAAGGGGGCAGGCCATTCATACCACGGCTGCCCGTCATGGTGATCCTTTAAGGCCATGAACAGGGCATAGGTCTCCAGCCAATAGTGAGCTAATTGGCGGAAGTCGGCCAAGGCTTGCCAATCGGCGGCGGTCGCTTGCGCCTGAAACCGCTGGCTAGCCAGTTTTAATAGCGGTAGCTTTTGACGAATAACAGCATCATAATCGACGCGATCGCCATTCTCATAGGTCAGGCCAGCTAAATCGGTTGCCGCGAGCCACCCAGCCGCAACCAGCTCATCCAAGCTAATCAGGAGCGGATTCCCCGCCATCGCCGAGTAGCACATGTAGGGGGAGTTGCCAAAGCCGGTTGGGCCGAGGGGCAACACCTGCCAGTACTGCTGATCACTAGCAACGAGAAACTCGATAAATGCCCGTGCCCCCGCACCGAGGTCGCCAATGCCATACCCCCCAGGAAGGGAGGTTGGGTGCAAAAGTAAGCCACAGGAGCGGGGAAAGTGCATAGCAACGCCTAGGAAGTCTAGCTCCATTATCTCGCGATTAGGGATCGCTGTCTGAGGCGTGGGCTGCTTCAGCAGCAATCTCTTTCTCCAGAGCCGCTAGCTCCTCCGGCGACAGCTCTGCTAAGCGCTGAGCAAGTACTGCCTCTTCATAATCATTCAACTGCTGATGATAGGTCATGCGTCCGCTAAAAACCCGCAGCAGATAGGTGGCAAGCCAGCCTATCACCCCTAAGACAAAAATGCCTTGACTCCAGATTCCTGCTTGGGTTGGCTCTAGACCCAACAGCCGTAGCACGACATAGAGGAGACCGCCAGCGAAAAAGACGCCTACGCCAATCCCAAGCACATCAATGCGACGCATTGGCACTAGGGTTCAAGGGAACGGGGCTGGGGACGAAAGTTGAGAAAGGGAGCCAATAGCAGCATTCCCGGAAAGAAGAACAGCAGCAGAAAATACATAAATGCTCGCTCAAGGGAGCCGGCAACGTACCAACGACTATTGAGGTAAGCGTAGGTGAGGGCAGGCAAGATGAGCAGGTACAGACCCGCAAGGCCAATGTACACCCCTAAAACCAGTAACTCAGTTGAGACTTCCATCACATTATTTCCTGATAGGTTTACTCAGAGATGGGCGTGGGTTCAGCAACTTGATCAGCTAAGGCTGGAACAGCCATCCCCATGGCCTCTGCGAGGGCAGCAGGGGGAGCTTGTCGGCTTGGGGCTTTAAGGTACTCACCCGTAAGAATGGGGGGCACCGCCTTCATCGTGTGCTTAGCTGTAAAGAGACGGTGAGTCTGAGCAAGGTTTCCCCGTTCACTCAGGTGCTCATTGGCAATCTTTTTACGCAGTTTGACAATCGCGTCCATAATCGCCTCGGGGCGGGGGGGGCACCCCGGCAAATACACATCCACGGGAATCAGCTTATCAACACCGCGAACCGCCGAGTAGGAATCGGAGCTAAACATCCCGCCTGTAATGGTGCACGCACCCATGGCAATGACGTATTTGGGGTTGGGCATTTGCTCGTAGAGGCGCACCAGTGCCGGTGCCATTTTCATCGTGATGGTGCCGGAGGTAATGATTAAATCTGCTTGACGGGGGCTGTTGCGGGGCACCAAACCAAAACGGTCAAAGTCAAAGCGCGAGCCAATCATGGCGGCAAATTCGATGAAGCAGCAGGCGGTGCCGTACATCAGCGGCCACAGACTGGACAGCCGTGCCCAGTCGTAAACATCGTTTAGAGAGGTGAGGATAATGTTTTCGGCAAGTTCTTGGGGAACTTCGGGACGGGCAATCGGATTGAGGATGGCAGGCGAGGTCGTATTGGTCATAGGTTCCCTCAAGGGACATCGGCCAGATGAATGTTAAAACACTATCAAATTATAGGGGGTTGCCCCTAAGGATGCACCCCATTCCGGCTGCGGCACAATAAAAAAAATTGACAGCAAGGATAAATTATTCTTGATTCTTGGCTGTTATGATCGGCATCCCACCTGTAGCCCTGGTGGCAGTTCTAGGGTGTCGCCAATGTGTTGACCATCCCAATAGGCGGCGAGGAGAACATCACAGGTTTTGCCCCATGCAAGCGTTCCCTGATGATCTAGCCCAATGGCACCAAAGTCGCGCTGGCGGGTGGCGGCTTCTTGGAAGGACTTAGCAAAGGCAGCTTCGAGGGACAACCCATCGGTAACGCGCACCACGATACGGCTGGCTAAGGCTTCGTCTAAAATGTCTTCGCCAATGCCTGTACAGCTTACGGCGGCAAGACTGTTGGCATAGTTCCCAGCAGGGGTTGCTGAATCACTGACTCGGCCAATGCGCTCGAACCCCTTGCCCCCCGTCGAGGTGCCGACGGCCAACTGGCCGAATTGATCCCGTACGACCACGCCAATGGTGCCGCGTCCGGCATCCTCGGCGACAACGCCAGCCATTGCGGTTTGAAAATTGCCTTTGCGCTCCTCGATCCACTCATAGAGCCGTTGATCCGTAAGGGGTTGATACACCGGAAGCTGTAACTCCCGCGCCAGTTCTGCTGCGCCAATATCCGAAAGGAGGCGATCGCTACTGTTTTGTAACCACTGCGCCAGATCAATGGGGTTCTTAACGCGTGACACATTAATCACCCCACTGAGACGCTGTTGCGAGCCATCCATCACTGAGGCGCTCATGCGAATCTGACCATCGGACTGCAAGACTGACCCTGTGCCTGCATTAAAGCGAGGGTCATCCTCCAGTAAGCGGCACCCCAATACGACCGCCTCCATCGCTGCGGCACCCTGCTCTAAGGCTTGGGTAACTTGGACAATAACCCTGTGGAGAGACTCACGGACGGGAATCAGGCCACCTTTATCTTGGAGGGAAGGCCCAGCTCCCCCATGGATAATCACTTTAGCTTGGGACACGGGACTCGACTGGCAATAGGAGGGCTTAAGGTATCAAAAAAAGGTTTCTGCTGTCAACTGCTCAGCTTGCTGCTTGGCCAGTTCTTCGGGGTGGGTTAACAGATAGAGCATGGGTAGATCTTCATCGCAAATGTGCTGAAGCACGAGTTGACCAAGGGTTGTGACGGTGGTGGTGGTTAAGGTCTCAGGATGACTCTGGATCTCGTTCACCATACGGTTCAAATCCCGCAGCAGGTTTTGGTGGGCGGCTCGGTGGGAGAGGTATTGGGGGTGACTGGCCGCTGCCATCAGGGTTTCTTCGTGCTGGAAGTGGTCTTGGATGTCTGCGGCACAATCCAGTAACAGGGACTCTAGGTGTGTGAAGGCGTCCCCGTGGGCGATCGCCGCGGCTAACTGCTGTAAACGCTGCAAAAGCTGCTGGTGCTCTTGATCAATAACCTCTAGGCCAGAGCAATACTCTGCCTGCCATGCCAACTCAGTCATAATGCATCCTCCGAACAGCAGGAATCAACAGGGAAATGCTTCACCGTGCTGTTTCTAGCTTAGCAGCGGCAGCTAGGCTCTCAATCGATTTCGTAGCCAAACAGTTCGGGATTCACTGCCGTCAAGTCCAAATCCCCTAAGCCATACTCCTGCCAGCGTTGATCCACTAGTTGAGCGATCTCAGGGTCAGAGGTGAGGGGCTGCCCCCACGGATGATCGGTTTCCGGCGGTATTTTGGTGGTTGCATCAATCCCCATGCGACCGCCGAGGCCAATCCGTTCACTCGCAAAGTCCAGAGAGTCAAAGGGGGTATCCGGCAAAATAAAGACATCACGACTGGGATCCACTTTGGAGCTAATGGCCCAAACCACTTGGCGTGGATCGCGAATATTAATGTTTTTATCCACCACAATGACAAATTTGGTGTAGGTAAACTGGGGCAGGGCACTCCAAAAGGCAAGGGCAGCGCGGCGGGCTTGGCCGGGGTAGGCTTTGTCAATGGAAATGATCGCGGCTTTGTAGCTGAGGGCTTCCATCGGTAAAAAGAAGTCCACAATTTCTGAGACCTGCTGCCGCAAAATTGGCGTGTAAATGCGGTTGAGGGCAAGGGCAATCATCGCCTCTTCCTTGGGGGGACGGCCACTAAAGGTTGTTAGGTAAATGGGATCGCGTCGATGGGTAAGGCAATGGAAGTGAATCACCGGGGAGGCTTCGACCCCACCGTAGTAGCCCATATGATCGCCGCAGGGGCCATCGGGCAGGAGTTCACCGGGGGTAATGGTTCCCTCAAGGACAAACTCCGACTGTGCCGGAACCTCAAGATCAACGGTTTTGCACTTTGCCAGATGAATGCCACCACCACCGTAGAGTCCGGCAAAGAGCCATTCCGACAAATCCACAGGAATGGGGGTTGCGGCTGCCATGATAATCAGGGGATGTACCCCTAGGGCAACGGCGACTTCCAGTTTTTGCCCCCGTGCTGCCGCCTTGCGTAGGTGCCGCGCCCCGCCGCGCACTGATAACCAGTGGACGGTCATGGTAGTGGCGGATTGCAATTGCAGTCGATAGACCCCAACGTTAGGCGTGCCAGTTTCGCAATCCTTGGTAATGACGAGTCCTAAGGTAATAATCTTGGCTGCATCCTGTGGGTAAGGGCGAATCAGGGGCAGTTGGCGGAGGTCGAGATCGGGGGCTTTGACCACCACTTGCTGGCAAGGGGGTAGCAAATCACGGCTGGGTTTGGCGCGCACCACATCAAAGAGCACTTTGCCAAAATCGATGACTTGGGGCAGGGTTTTCGGGGGTTTGGGCTGCTGCAAGAGTGCAAGTTTTTTACCCAAGGCTTCGAGGTCTTGGGGGTGGTTCATCTTCATCGCCCAACAGGCGCGCTCGACGGTTCCCAGTAAATTGATGGCTACAGGGTAGGGGGAACCAATCACCTGTTCAAACAGCAGGGCAGGCCCGCCGGCGGCCAAGAGGCGATTGCAAATTTCGGCCATCTCAAGATCGGGGTTTACGGGCACAGTAATTCGGCGCAGTTGTTGCCGCTCTTCCAAAAGTTTGAGATATTGCCGTAGGTCGTCAGTCATGGGGGGTCAAAATCGCGTAATCTCTTTTATGGTAAGAAGGTTTGACGTTTCGTGCAGTTGTTTTCAACCCATGCAGAACTGGTGGTGCAAGCACAGCAGCTAGGGGCGATCGCCCAAGAGTTATCGGCTACATCCTTGCAATGGACTGCCCAAGAGGCTGCCTTGATTCACAAAATCCAAGCAGCTAGCGATCGGCTCAATGACCAGCTCGCACACCCCCTGATCGATGATCTCAGTCGCTACCGCCATGACCTGCGCACTCCCTTGACGGTAATTCTTGGCTATTGTGAGTTAATGCTCTCCCGTGCCCCCCAGCCCATTCCCCAACTCAGTGCGGTTTATCAGCAAGGGCAGGTTGTGCTGCGGGCGATTAACCAGTGGTCGGGGGAGTAAGAAATGGGGATTCATCCAACCGCGATTGTTGAGGCGGGCGCGCGGATTGCGGAGGATGTGGAGATTGGTCCCTTTTGCTATGTTGCCGGTACGGTTGAAATTGGCAGGGGTACGCAGTTAGCCCCCCACGTCACATTGCTGGGGCACACCCGCTTGGGGGAAGGCTGTAGGGTTCACAGTGGCGCAGTGATTGGTGACTTACCGCAGGATGTGTCCTACCGCGGTGGTCTGAGCTATGTCCACATTGGCGATCGCTGTACGCTGCGCGAGGGGGTCACGATTCATCGCGGTACGCAGGCTGAGTCCGTTACCCACGTGGGTCACGACTGTTTACTGATGGCCTATAGTCATCTTGCCCACAATGTTCATGTAGGGAACTATGTCACGATCGCCAATAATGCACTGATTGCCGGCTATGCCCACATTGGCGATCGCGTCTTTATTAGCGGTAACTGTTTGGTGCACCAGTTTACCCGTATTGGCCGTTTAGCGATGCTGTCTGGGGGAACGGCCATACAAAAAGATGTCCCGCCCTTTTGTATGACCCGCAGCCTGAGCACCAATACGATCATGGGGTTAAATGTGGTGGGCTTACGGCGTGCGGGGTTTTCTGCTCAGGAGCGGCACATACTGAAACATGCCCTTGATGTGCTCTACCGCTCTGCCCTGAACACCTCCCAAGCGGTACAGCAGTTGCGGGAACAACTGGATCATCCCCTCATTCAAGAGTTTTGCGATTTTATTAGTGCCTCAGAGCGCGGAATTTGCCATTTTATCCGTCGCCGTGACAGTCGTGACCCACCCTAACAACCATCTGCTTTTCCGGTATGATCGCCGATCAGACCCTAGCACCAATGCAGCACCATGGCCGAAGTGATTCTATTATCCTTAATGAGCGGCAGCTTGGGTTTTTCTGCCCTGCTGTACCGCCAGTGGTGGTGCTGGCAACACGACCAAACCCAACAGGCGTATGAAGAAGAGGAACAGTTGACCACCTACCCTTCAAAACCACCCGATCCCCAAGGGAAACCATCGGCTCAGTTAGGGGGTTGGGAATTCAAAATTGTGCGATCGCTGCGTAATCAGTTCCATGACCCTGAAGTGCTGCGGCAGGTTTGTCGTGAAGAAGCCCAAGGGGGATGGATCTTATTTGAAAAACTGGATGATCGGCGCTTACGCTTTAAGCGGCCGATGGCTCTGCGGGAAAAAATTGCCCCTCAGGCTGGCTATGATCCCTACCGTAGCTACTATGGCTCCCGGTTTCACTGGGGGTCGCTGTTGTCCGTGGTAATCTTGATGATAATGGCGACATTACCTGCATACTTGGGCTATCGCTTGGTTATTCTTAGTCAACGTCCGGCTCCGTTAACAACACCGCAACCCCCTTCTTCGATGCTGCGTCCTTAAGGTGCCTATGTCCTCCCTGAGTATGCTGAGTGTAGGTAGTACCCTTCAAGGTGGGAAGTATCGTCTTGATGCCTTGTTGAGTCAGGGAGGGTTTGGGGTTACCTACCGCGCCACCCACACCCTGCTGAATCAGCCAGTGGTTCTCAAAACCCTCAATCTGCAACAGGAGCCGCCGAAGCGCATCCATGATCTGGGGGAGCGTTTTATCCAAGAAGCCCAACGCCTTGCTCAGTTCCAGCACCCCCATATTGTGCGGGTGAGCGACTGCTTTATTGAGGCGGGTCGGCCTTTTATTGTCATGGACTATATTGCGGGTCAGACCCTCGCTCAAGTGATTCAGCAGCAGGGGCCACTGCCGGAAAAAACAGCGTTGCACTACATTCGCCAAGTGGCCAGTGCCCTTGATTTGGTACACGAGCACGGCATTCTGCACCGCGATGTCAAGCCCGATAACATCATGCTCCGCGAAGGCACCAATCAGGTGGTGCTGATTGATTTTGGTATTGCCCGTGAATATACAACCGGAGTCACTGAAACCAATACGGGGTTGCTGTCGGCAGGCTATGCCCCGGTTGAGCAGTATTTACCTCGCCACCAATGGACTCCCGCCACCGATGTCTATGCGTTGGCAGCAACGCTTTATGCCCTGTTGGCCGGTCAACCGCCCGTTGCGTCGGTGCTGCGCGATCGCGTCCCCCTTGAAGACCTGCGCCAGTTCCAGCCCAACCTCAGTGAACGCACCATTGACGCCATTGAACGGGGGATGGCGCTGGATGTGCGAGAGCGTCCCCAAAGTGTGCGGGCATGGTTACAACTCCTAGAAGGGGGTAATGTGGCTCGTCAAACTACGGCAACGGTGGCGGTGATGCCCAAACATCGCACTGCCTTAGGGGCAACTCAGCCGGAGGGCGGGGTGGCAGTGCTACCCTCCCCTCAGCGATCAGGCGTGTCACCTTGGGGATGGCTGCTGGGAACCGCACTTATTGGTGGGCTTGCTGGCGCAGGGCTGGGTCTGCTGTTACGGAGTCAGCCGGTGGACACCGTTGTGCCGCCGCCCTTGCAGCCTCAAGAACAGGAATTTCCCCCCACCTTACCGACGGTTGTCCCCCCCCTTGAGGTAACCCCAACCCCCACCCCCACACCAACAAACACGCCAGAACCCGAACCCACCCCATCACCGACGCCAGAGCCAGTGGAGAGCCCCACACCTGAGTTAGAGCAACCGCTGCCGGAACCCACCTTGACCGTGCCCACCCCCACGCCAAGTCCCACAGTCCCGCCAGTGGCTACGCCATCGCCGACCCCACCGGTGGTTGAGTCACCTCCCCCGCCAACCAATGACGCAGGCAACGCTGAGCCACCGCCCGCTAATCCCGCCAATGGTGAGCCACCGCCACCTTAGAAAAAACGGCATTATTAAAATTTGTTAAAATCGAGACATTTGTTGCTGAGCATCGATGTTATGGCATCTTTTCGCTCAATTTTGTCCTACTATCGTCCTTACCGGGCGATCGCCCTCACAAGTATTATTGCGGCTAGCGTTTGCGAGCTAGTGGATCTCCTGGTTCCCTATGCCATTGGTCAAATTCTCAATTTGCTCTCGCAGCAACCACTGGATGCGCCGATAGTGGCGATCGCCGAAACGGTGACCCGATTCACTGGCGTAACCAATACGTTTCAGGTGAACCTTGCTGTGCTGGGTGCGCTGGTCTTTTTAGCAACGGTGATCCGCGCTCCTATCCAGCCGTGGGTGGGGGTGTGGTTCCACTGGTGGATCGCCCTTGCGGCGCGCCGAGATCACAGCCGCAAAGCAGTGGAAAAAATTCTCAGCCTACCCTTAGAGTTTTTTGAGGAAAATAACCCCGGTCGGATTGCCAACCGTGTCAACAAAGGCATCTCTAACCATACGTGGAGCTATCCTGAAGTTGCCGGTCAACTAATTCCTAAGCTGGTGCGGGTGCTGGGCATTAGCCTGATTTTATGGTGGCTCGACTGGCCGGTTGCCCTTGGTTTGATTGTCTCGTTTAGTGTGATCTTGGCGCTAACGTTGCGATCGCTGCGCCGAATTATTCAAAAAGAAGAAATTCTCGACAGCCACATTGAAAACACCGAAAGCCGTACCTCCGAGATCATTACCAACATCAAAACCGTCAAAGCCTTTGCTAACGAAGCCCGCGAACTAGAGCGGCAGCGCCATCGACTGGATCGCGAGTTCAAGATGGTGATTGATCGCATCCACCGCGGCTACATGTATCTCATTACATGGCAAGGCACCCTTGTGCAGTGTTGCCTCTTTAGCTTGTTGGGGTTCTCCTTGGCCGCCACGATTGCTGGGCGGGTCTCCCTTGGCCATTTCATTACCATCTACACCCTTGCCAGTATGGCCTACGCCGAAATTACCCCCCTCTCGCAGGTGGCGGAAGTGTTTGCGCGGCGCTATGCCTCAGTGCTGCGGTTCCATGAATTTATGGAGCTACCCTCAGGGCGAGACAGCATTGACCTCGGGCAAGCTGCCATTCCCCAACTTCAACTCTCTGGCAAGGTAGATTTCCAGCACGTCTGGTTTAGCTATGTCCCCGGACGGCCAATTTTGCGGGATATTACCTTGCTGATTCCGCCGTGTCAAACCGTCGCCTTGGTGGGGCGTTCCGGCTCAGGGAAGTCAACCCTCATTAAGTTGCTCTTTCGCTATTTCCAGCCGGATCAAGGCCAGATTCTCGTGGATGGCCAAGACATTCAAACCCTTGATGTGCGCGCCTATCGTAAACGGTTGGCGATCGTGCACCAAGAAGTGGACGTGTTTAACGGTACCCTCTGGGATAACCTCACCTACGCTCACCCCGATGCCGATGCGGAAGCAGTTTATCGTGCCTGTGCCATTGCGCGGGTGGATGAATTTGCCGAACAACTTCCCCATGGCTATCGGACAATTGTGGGGGAGCGGGGGCTGCGGCTGTCGGGGGGGCAACGGCAACGCCTAGGGATTGCCCGGGCGCTGTTGGCGGATCCCGATGTGCTGGTCTTTGACGAAGCAACGTCAAGCCTAGATTACGAGTCGGAGCGGGATATTCAGCGAGCGCTGCGGACGATTACTGGTACCCGCACCATGATTATCATTGCCCACCGCCTCAGTACGGTTCGCGATGCCGATAAAATTGTGGTTCTCAACGAAGGCACCATCTGCGAGCAGGGCAACCATGACGAGCTACTGGCACAAGGGGGACTGTATGCCCATCTCTATGCGATCCAGCGCGATCGCGACGATTCCCCAGACCAGTACTATCTGTAAACCACCAGCTCAGGCTTCGATAATGACCCGTAAATTGCCCCGTTTTTGCACTACGCGGCAGGCCGTTGCGCCATTGGCTCGCTCGAACTCCAGATCTAACCATGTCTGGCCAATGCGTAGGTTACGCAGGGATAAATAGTAAACGTCGGGTAATAGCGTCGGATTCACCACCCGCAAACAGTTATTGGGAGCATCGGGAACAAGATTAACCATCACTTGGATGAGGTGAAAGATGCTGCCGGTGGCCCAGGCTTGGGGTGAGCAGGCCACGGGATAGCGAACTGGGGGGCTATCGGCAGTGCGGGCAAAACCACAAAAGAGTTCCGGCGGGCGGTAGTACGGCTGCTGGGCGGTCATGTCCAAAAGACCTTGGGCAATTTCTAGAGCCTGTTCCGTATAGCCTAGGCTGCGCAGCCCCAAGGCAATCAGACCGCTGTCGTGGGGCCACACCGAACCCAAGTGATACCCCATCGGGTTGTAGGCGGGGGAGGTACTGCTGAGGGTGCGAATCCCCCAGCCGTTGAACAAATCCGGAGCACTCAGGCGTTCAGCAACGCTCTGAGCCTGTTCGCGACTGAATAGCCCTAACCCCAAACACTGCCCCGGGTTAGAGGTAATGCTATCTACGGGGTGGCCATCGCCATCGAGAGCCAGTGCAAAGTACCCCTGTTCCGGCAGCCAAAAGTCTCTTTGGAACTGGGCTTTGAGGGTTTGAGCTGCCCGCTGCCAGCGATCGCCTAAGTCCGGCTTGTGAAGAGCGTAAGCCAATTGACTCAGGCGCATCCGAGCCGCATAAACATACCCCTGCACCTCCACGAGGGCGATCGCCCCCGTTGCTAGGTCCCCTTTGGCATTGACAATGCAATCCCCTGAGTCTTTCCAGCCTTGATTGTGTAACCCACCCGCTGACTTGCGTTCGTAGGTTAAGTACCCCTCGCTAGCCGCACAGTTGCGATCAATCCACGCCATCGCCGCTTCGGCGTGGGGCCAGTACTGTTCCAAAAAGGCGCGATCGCCCGTCCAGGCATAGTAATCGGCATAGAGCATCAGCCACAGGGGCGTAGCATCCACCGTGCCATAGTAGGGATCATGGGGGATTTCGCCACAGCGAGCCATTTCCCCCCGGCGCAACTCGTGGGGGATTTTCCCGGGTTCCTCATCCCGCCATTCGTTGGTGGCCTGTCCCTGATAGGCGGCTAGAACCATCAGCGTCTGGCGAGCAATATCCGGATTGAGAATCAAGGTCTGCATCGCTGCAATCAGGGCATCGCGCCCAAACAGGGTGGAAAACCACGGAATACCCGCTGCCAAGGCTTGCCCAGTTTCATCGGTGTCGTCCCCAAGGGGAAAGGTCTGTTGTAGCAGGTAAATATCTTGGGTGGCGCGATCAAGGATTTGCTGCAAGGGGCGATCGTCAGCGTAAAACTGGGTAGTACACTCTTGCCACTGCTGCATCTCCATCGTTTCCGCCGCTAGCGCTTGGCTGACGGTTGCTGGGATGCTCACCGATGAAGCGGGTTCATTATTTACAAAGGGCTGTAGCCGATAGCCCAACACCGTTGTGGCATGGGGGAGCAACAGCAGGTGCCAGATGGCCGTATATCCCTCTAGGCGATCGGGCTGATGGCGATAGAAGTCAATACGGGTCTCCATAAAGACCCCATCCACCCCGCGATAGGCGAGGACTAGAGCCTGGGAGCGGGAGGAGGACAGGGTTGATGGTGCATCTTGAGAGACGGCGGCGGACGACGGTGCACTCAGCGATACATCGTCTTCGGCACCTCGAAGCTGGCGCATCCGTAACCCCGTGCGTTGCCGTACCCAGCCGCGAATCTCAAAGAGGTCAGCAAAGTCAGCCTCAAAGGTCAAACTCAGTTCAAAGCTAACGGGCTGCTTGCCATAGTTGGTCAGGGTCAATTTTTCTAGCAGCCCCCCTTGCAACACCAGCTCCCGCTGAATACTCACCGTTTCCGGTGGAATCTGCGATGTTCCCGGATTGGCACACTGCGCCGATAGGGCAAACCCGCGCTGGGCGGAACTGCTTAGCAGGATCAGCGGTTGACGCTCAAATTGCAACTCTAGTCGGCTAAGGAAACGGGTATCGCGGCAAAAGAGACCGAGGTGCGTCTCATCCCGTTTATCAAAGCAGGTGATATTTCCCAGCGGATCCGTGATTAAGAAGATGTCATTATCTTTCAGGATCAACGTTGTCTGCTGGCGTCGGCTCTGGGTACAGGGCCATTGCGTCTCTGTTGCCTCCTGCACAGGGGCGAAGGTACGTCCATCCCCCAACTCCACAACAGATATGGGGTCACTGGAGTCGGCAGGGGGCATTGCCGTTGGCGGTGAATCGGCCTGTGGCTCGATTCCTGGGTTGGTGGAGGGTGAGGACAGCGGATCAGGGAAAACAGATGGATGATTCATGGATGGATTAGGCATGGGCCAGCATCAGTTCGCGATCTTGGTAGGGTAGGTGGTCTGGAGCAATCGGTAAGGTTACCACAGGTGGGATCTCGACGTGACGAGCGCCTACGTAGGCGGCTAAGTGCTGGCGATAAATATTATGCAGGTGGGTGGCGATCGCCACCCAAGGATCGCGGCGGAAGCCCCCATAGTGCCGCTGGCGTTGCCGATTGACCTCATCATCCCCAGTACCAGTGGCCATCCCCTGCCAAAGGAGCCACTGATCGGGTTCAGCGCCGGTGTGCTTGATCGTTCCCATCTGGCTTTGCCCTAGGGGCGGGGTATGGAGCCAGCGCCAACCATAGCACGCTTTGAAGTATTGGCCAAGCTGGGCTGAGGCATCATCAAAACTATGGAAGAGGGGGCTGATCAACCCGCGCTGAGTTTGCTGGGCAAGGATGGCTTGGGCCGCCTGCTTGAGCGATCGCTCGCACGGCTGCGGATCTATGTCCAGTTCTATGGGTATCAGTTGACATGTGGGGGCTAAGCTAGTCAGTTCGCGTTCAGGTAGCGTTTCCTTTGAAGCAAGCGTTTGTGGGGTGTCTCCCTTGGAAAATCCCTGCGGAGATTGACCGGCGGCGGTTGTAACCCAATTCACCTGCCAACCTTGGTGCCCTAAGGCAGTGGCCAGCGAGTGAACCCAATGCCCCTGCGTAGGCTGGGGGGGATAGTCAAGGGCAAGAAATGTGACTGACGGTTGCTGGGCGACTGTCATAGACCATCTCCTCCTGATACGTGTTAGGCCGGTGGGGATGGGAGAAGCTTTCCCGATCTACGGCTGGCAGACATTCACCAGACACTTAGCTGGCGAGTCGTAAGGGAGTGTGCAGATGACCATTCTGGGCGAAGCGTTCCCGCAGCACAGCCTCATAGACGGCTTCGTAACCATTCACCATGCAATCAACATGGAAGTGGGCTTCAACATAGGCACGACAGGCCGCCCGATCGATGTGTGATACTTGGCGGACAGCGGCAACACAGTCCTCAACGGTGTGGCACAAGAACCCGCTGCGACCATGGGCAATCACCTCCGGGGCAGCGCCCAAGGCCATGGCAATCACAGGCGTTCCACAGGCCATGGATTCAGCCATCACGAGGCCGAAGGGCTCTTGCCACGTGATCGGAAACAGGGTTGCTAGGGCGCGCCCCATCAGTTCATTCTTCATAGCATGGTTGGCTTCCCCTAAAAATTGAATCTGCTGGCCATCAATGTGGGGAGCAATTTCCCGTTCAAAAAATGTTTGGTTGGAAAAATCAATCTTGCCAGCCATCTTCAGCGGGATGCCTACCGCCTTGGCAATCGCGATCGCTAGGTGAGGGCCTTTTTCGATGGACATCCGCCCCAAAAAGGCGAGGTAGGGTGGTTCGTCCGGTTGCGGGTAAAACTGGAAGCGATCGGTGGCGATCGCATTATAGACCGTGGCTACGTAGTTGAGATTTAAATCAGAACGCCGTTGCGAATTCGAGATACTGACAAAATTTTGGTTATGATGCTGGACAAATATCTGCTCCGTGAGGGGGGTGAAAAGACCATGCAGGGTATGAACCACGGGTGTTTTCGTCAAGCTGGCATAGGGCAAGGCGGGGTAATCCACATGGGAATGAATTAAGTCAAAGTCCGCCGCCTGCTGAAAGACCTTGCTCAGTTGCATTTGCTCATAAACCACATACTCCGGTGGCAAAATCCCTTGGGGACGCAACGCCTCAGCACATCCGGCTTCCAACCGTGCCAGGGTTTTTGAGTCACCCGTGGCAAAGAGGGTCACCTCATGCCCTCGCCGCACTAATTCATCCGATAGTAAGCTAACCACTAATTCCGTACCGCCATAGGCTGGGGGAGGAACACGTTCCCACAAAGGCGCAATCTGAGCAATCCGCATCCTCATGCCTCCTCAAAACTCGGCAAGTTGCCAATTCACTCACGAATGAACAAACGAACCGTTGCTCGGTTAAGATCAAGAAATCAAATGATATAGCTATCTCGAGTAATAGATGTGGCAGGGATTTTTACACTGTTGCCACGTCAAGCTCCATCACGATCGCCAGCGGTAAACAACTTGCCTAAAATAACTGCACCAAAGTCACCAGCTAGCCGCTAAAGCTTAGGCAGTGTTGTCCCCTCCTTACCCTAAGGGATATTACGCTTTGTTGCAATTTCGGCATTCTAGGCAAGTCATGTCGGGAAATCCCACTTGACAGCCAAGGGTGAGGTATGGCCTACAGACCATGACTCTTGCCCAGCACCCAATGGCGGCGGAAGAAGCGGGCAAGCGACGATTCACTCAGTTGTAGGCAAATCGGTCGCCCATGGGGACAGGTATGGGGTTGGCGACAGCTAGACCACTGATCCACCAAGGTTTGCATTTCAGGCAGAGATAAGGGGGTGCCATTGCGCAGAGCACTACGGCAAGCCACTGCCACTTTTGCTGCTGTTAAATCAGCTACCTGAGAGAGTTCAAGCAGAGCTGCTGTGGCATCTGCGCGAGACTCCAACAACTGGGGCAGGCTACGCACCGCCCAAACGCAGGTGCCAAAAGGAACAATGTCGAGTCCCCACTCTTGGAGACGGTTCACCTGTTCAGGGGTTAATGCCTCGATGAGTAAAGGTTGAGACAGCTCGACAACCTGCCAATCTGCTTCAATTTGTTCGTAGAGTACCCGCTCATGGGCAATGTGCTGCTCGATGAGCCATACCCCATCCTGCTGCTCAACGACAATATAGGTTTGATGCAATTGAGCCACGGCTTTCAGGTGCTGAAGTGAGGGTTGGGGGGCAATACTGCGGTAGCGTCCCGCTGGTTCGGCAGTTTTTAGCAGCTGGTAGCTAGCAGCCGGACTCAAGGTCACCGGAGAGTGCAACAGGTCGGCGATCCGTTCCTTGAGCAGCGCTTGCCATTGCTCGGCATCCCGCAAGTAGATGGTGCGTTTTTGGGGCTGGGCGCTCCAGTCAATGGCACTGGGTGGCAAATGCAGGTGAGCCAAGCACAGGGGAAATCGCTGCCGGGGTAGGCTGCGGCCAAAGGCTTCCAGCAGGATTTGCTGCCATGTGGGTTGGCTGTGGAGTTCGACCCAGCGACCGTTAATGGCAACACCCAGCCAGTCAGGGCGAGGGCGATGGTGGCGATCCGGTAGCCCCAGCACCAGTTCAATTTGGGGATCTTGGTACTGGCGTAAATCTGCGGGATTCAGTTGTGGTAGGAATTGTTGGAGGCGATCGCCAAGGGAGGTGACAGCAGGCCAATGCAACCAAGGTTTTTGGGCGCGCAGAACATGCCATGCGACCGCTGGCGAACACAGGGCGAGTTCTTGAAGTCGCCGCTGCAACTGTTTAGCCTGTTGCCCCTGTCGCCGTTGCGGCCAGTCCTGAAATAGCTGTCGCACTTCGACACGGGTGCCCACCGCCATCCCTTGGGGGCGTTGTGCTTGAACATGTCCGTGGCGATCGTAGCGAACCCACCAACCTGTCTCTGCCTCGACATGGCGGCTACAGATGGTGAGTTCAGCCATCTGGGCAAGACTGTGCAGAGCTTGGCCGCGAAAGCCAAGGGTCGTTACCTGCATCCAATCCCCATTCTGGGGCAATTTACTGGTGGTGGCAGCGAGTGCCACGTGCGGTAAGTCAACGACACGGATGCCATGGCCATTATCGGTCAGCTCTACACTCCACAGTTGGGGGTGCCAGTGCACATGAATGCGGCTCGCTCCAGCATCAAGGGCATTTTCGGCCAACTCCTGCACCACGGTGGCCAAGGAGTCAAGGGTTTCCGCCGCGGCGATCGCCCGCTGCACATGGGGCGGTAAAGGAAGCACCGTTAGCTGCTGCTTCAGGTTAGCCATGCCTGCGCTAGATCAAAAATGTGATGCGCCAGTATTAACTTGGGCATCCGTGCCAACCGATGGGAACGCCCATCACTGCCGAGGACAAGAGCCGCATTCTCCTGTGTGCCAAAGCCACATCCTGGCTGATCTACTGCATTGGCCACCATCAGGTCTAAACCTTTGTGGGCTAACTTTGCCCGTGCCGCTGGCTCAATGTCTCCTGTTTGAGCGGCAAACCCAATCAGCCGTTGGTGGGGCTGGCGACCTTGGGCAGCCATGGTCAAAATATCGGGAATAGTGGCTAAGGGCAACGCCGTCGGTAGCTGCGCCTTCGGTAATTTGCCAGCGTACTGGGTGGCGGGGCGGACATCCCCTACCGCTGCGGCCATCACCAGCCAATCTGCCGTTGGCCACACCTGCATCACCGCCGCTTGCAGTTGCTCACTTGTTTCAGCAGCAATGGCCGTGACCTGCGGTGGCACTGGTTCACTGAGGATGCCGTGAACCAGCGTGACCCGTGCCCCCCGATGTACCGCTGCGCGCGCTAACGCTAACCCCATCTTGCCAGTGGCTGGGTTGCCGATAAAGCGCACTGCATCCAAGTATTCGCGGGTGCCCCCTGCGGTAATCAGTAAGTGCTTGCCACTGAGGTCTCGCTGGCCGTGGGTGTGCGCCAAGGAATCAAGGTAGGCAATAATCTCGCTCGTCTCAGCCATGCGGCCCATGCCAACGCTATCACAGGCAAGGCGGCCGTGGGTTGGGGGTAAGCAATGGTAGCGAGGCTGCTGCTGTAACTGCTGCCAGTGGGCTTGCACAGTGGGCTGCTCCCACATGCGGGTATTCATCGCCGGTGCCACGAGGATAGGCATGTTGGAGGCCAGCACTGTACTCGTCAGCAGGGTATCTGCCAAGCCATAGGCTAATTTAGCAAGGGTATTCGCCGTCAACGGGGCAATGAGCAGCAACGTGGCCGTTTCCGCTAACTCAATGTGCAGTGGCCGGGGCGCTTGGGGGTGCCAAAAATCAGCATCCGTAAGAACAGACCGCCGACAGAGGGTCGATAGGGTGAGAGGCGTAACAAAGTGGGCAGCAGTTTCTGACAAAATTGCTGAAACACTCCAACCCGCTTTTACTTGGGTGGAAATAACATCACAGATTTTGTAGGCAGCAATACCACCGCCCACCCCCACCAGTAAATGGGGGGCAACCTTAGGACTCGTCAAAGGCTTCTAAATCAAGAAGGTATAGGTACGGTTCTGCAAGTTCTGGCCGCTGAAATGCCAAGGAGCGCAAGAGATGCCAATCCTCTAAAGCAGCAAAGGGAGTGTCGTAGTCGTCCTCCTCTAGTCGCTGCGCTAGGGCGGCTACGTCTTGGGGGGTCAATTGATTAATAAACTCGTGGGAATAGTGTTGTACGGTTGGCATAACCCCTCCTGCATCATGCCTAGAGAGCAAGGCTGCTACCCAAATTATAGGAGTGATGTGGGCGGGCTAAAACCCCTCCGCTTTAGCGAGGGGATACAGCCAACTCAGGGGGCTTTAGCCCTCTCTATGTGTTAAACTAGAGACGTGGAAAGTAGGCGTATCAACTACGC
>Ga0272446_1002998_pt1 | contig 22043 bp, 15 predicted proteins | sample YNPCB0061_FD_194587 | JGI IMG/M metagenome (GOLD analysis project Ga0272446, IMG submission 194587) | Hot spring microbial mat communities from Yellowstone National Park, WY, United States - YNP-CB-006-1 | ecosystem: Environmental > Aquatic > Thermal springs > Hot (42-90C) > Sediment | place... | reverse complement strand
ACCGCAGTCAAGCCAGCGAGTTGATGGCGGGCTGGCTGGAGGGCATTGTGCCTGCTGAGCTATCGGGGGCGATTTTGGTAGCTTTGCAGTATCGTGGCGTGAGCAGTAAGGAATTGGCTGGGATGGCGGAAGTACTGCTGGCGCAGTCGGCACAGCAACAGATGGTTGATTTAGAGCTACCCCGTCCCCTATTGGATACTTGCGGCACAGGGGGCGATGGCGCAGGAACTTTCAATATCTCTACGGCGGTGGCGCTGGTTACCTCGGCAGGGGGTGTGGCAGTGGCTAAGCATGGCAATCGAGCGGTTTCTGGCCGCTCAGGCTCGGCAGATGTGCTGGAGGCGCTGGGGGTAAATCTAGGAGCGAACTTAAGTCAAATTTGCGCCGCTGTGCGGGAGGTGGGGCTGACTTTTTTGTTTGCACCCCATTGGCATCCTGCCCTGAAGGGGGTTGCGCCCTTGCGGAAAAGTTTGGGCATTCGTACGGTGTTTAATCTTCTGGGACCACTGGTCAATCCCTGCAATCCAGATGTGCAAATTGTGGGGGTTTATGCCAGCAACCTTGTGCCTGTGGTAGCTGAGGCGTTGGCACTATTGGGCAGACCACAGGCGATCGCTCTGCACAGCCGCGAAGGCTTAGATGAGATCAGCTTGGGGGATCAGACAGATATTGCCCTGCTGTCGGGATCGGAGGTGCAGACTGCGGTGATTGATCCTAGAGAATTTGGCATTGCACCTGTGGGGCTGGAGGCTCTCAAGGGGGGCGATGTGGCACAAAATGCAGAGATACTGACCCAAGTGTTGCAGGGGAAAGGCACTCAGGCACAGCAAGACTGTGTGGCTCTCAACAGTGCCTACGCTTTTTACATCAGTGGCAAGTGCCCTGATCCTCAGGCGGGTTTTCTGCTGGCACGGGACATTGTGCAAGCTGGGGCGGGTTGGGACAAGCTGGTAGCTCTGCGCAATTTCTTAGCTGCATAAACTATGCCTGCGAAATCACTGCTGATCGCTGGGACGGATACGGGTGTGGGGAAAACTATCCTCACGGCGGCGATCGCTAGTTATTATCAGCGTTATTATCCTGAGCAAAAGGTGGCGGTCTATAAACCCATTCAGTCAGGCACGGGCGATCGGGAGTATTACCAGCGAGTGTTAAACCTCAGCCAGTCTCAAGATGAGATTACACCAATTTTTTTGTCCGCTCCCCTTGCCCCGCCCATTGCCGCAGAAAAGCAAAACCAGCAGATCGATCTAGGCTTTATCTGGCACAAGTATCAGCAGTTGGTAACAGAGTATGACTTGGTCTTGGTCGAAACTTTGGGCGGTTTGGGCTCTCCTATCACCTATGAATATCTGGTGGCTGATCTGGCGCGGGATTGGCAGATTCCCACTGTGCTAGTCGGTGTGGTACGCTTGGGCGGTATTGCCCAGATTGTGGCTAATGTGGCACTGGGGCGATCGCTCCATATTCCCATCAAAGGCATAGTCTTGAACTGCATCAGTCCTCAGAGCAGAGAAAGCCTAGCCGACCTCACCCCGCCCGCTCTGATTGAAAACTTAACTAATGTGCCAGTGTGGGGAATATTGCCCCATATCTCGGATATCTATTCCACGCAACAGTTGAGCCAAAGCGCCCAAGCACTGGATCGGTTGCTCCCAGAGTAGGGACTAAGCCTAAATGACTAACTCCCTATAACTTCCTATGAGTCTAAGGTATTTGCGTACCATAGCTATCGTTCCCAGACAGTATTGATTAGCCGCTACCTCAAGCTCTGGAAAAGTTGGCGAAACAACTCTTCTAGCTTACCTCTAGGCTGTGGCACATGGTATGTACCATCAGGTCTCCAAGCAATAAACTGCTCAAACTTTGTGGGAAATCGCGCGCATTAGCTTGTGCTTAATTAGTTTCCTATGCACTACACTCTGAGTCAGATAATTGCCTCATAGCACCAATGATAGTGGTTACAACTACACATCTCCTGCCACCACCGTCCACACTGGTAATCCTCACCCCTACATTAACAAGTGTGTCTATGTGGCCATCCTTGGTGAAATCAATTGCCTTAGTGTTAGAGCAACCACCCAAGTTAGGCACAGTACCAACATAGGAAATTCTGATGCTGGGGTGAAGGTTCTGCCATGGGAATGTATCACAGGAAGAAGCAGTAAAAGACGAGGGACTGATATTCTCTGAAATCTGTAGCACACTATACTGCGCTTGCCCCGACGGCAATTGACGAAATACGGCGTACCACGGCTGTTTAGTCTTTCTGGCATTACTCTGAGCCTTTTTCATAGCTAGAAAAATTTCACTCTGCGCCGCCCCCAATCTCTGATTTTTTATGAAACCCAACCATGCAGGAGCGGCGATCACCGCAATAATACCTACAATAACTACAACTATCAACAGCTCTATAAGGGTAAATCCTCTACTCTGCTTGCGTCTTCGCGATCTCATTTGCCTATCTCCAAACACTACTCTACTCCAGCTTAAACTGTCCCCTTCCCATCACCCTAATATCTCCAGTAACAAACCAACTGTCCACTGGAGTACAGGGCTTACCTGCTGAACCTGCATTACAGGATTCTACTTTGGACTTGATCTCAGCGCGCCTGATGGCATCATTAGTTAAAAACCTTGCCCTCGGATTACCTCGTATCCATACCCTAGCAATAGTCTTGTTAGGGTTACCGAAATTAGCAACACAGGCATAAAAGCTACTCAAGCGATACACATTGGTATCAGAACCCGTAGCCGAGAAAGAACTTGGTACTCTCTGTGCAAAGTAAGGCTCCTGCTGTGGTGTACCCGCATCTGGCACACCCACACCTTTCTCAGGGCTATCACAGTCCGCATTAATGGGATTGTCAAACCTAGGTTCGGCAGGGTTTGCATTGGGTCTGGCACTTATTTTGATCAGGTTTACAGAAGTGGCATCATCAAACTGAGGATAGTAAGGCGTATCATCTACAAAGTCCACCAGTACAATTCTCTTATCGCGATTCAAGTTGTAGTTCTCGTTGGGGAACTTCTTCCAGCTATTCATATTTTGTGTCAAACCTGCCGCCCCACTTATTGAGAACAACTGGAAACCCTGACTCGGCTTCACTACATAAACTTGGTCAGTAGTTAGGGGATCGCCGTCATCTCTCTCCCAGCGATCTGCAATAGGACACTTAGTAGAGTCTGTCTGGGCGGCACTGGAAGTATCCACACAACTCCAGCGTATTCCATCCTTAATCTCCCACCTCTGGATTCTAGCAGTACCAGACCAAGTGGTATTATTATCCTTTGTCAAGTAGTAAACGACCAGAGAATATACAAATCTACCTTGCCCCAAGCAATTGGTAGCTCCAGCGGGATAAGCCAAGCACTTGACTTTACGATTTGCTCCCGAAGATGTTTCAACTTCATCCTCAGGGTCTAGATAGTTACGCTTCCAAAAAACAAGAATGGGTCTGTCGGTGGTGTTCCTTGCTTGTACACCAGAGGCAGGGTTACTACTACAATAGGGGATTTGATTACAGATTCCTGGCGGTGTGTCAGTGCTATTGCGTTCCAAAGCATCTGCCCCATAAATAAACACTGACTCCTGCAAGTCGTTAGCAATATAGTTTAGTGCCGACATAATTTCATCCTGCGTGGTAGCTTTCGCTTCTTCTTCCCGATTGGTTGTTACCAAGTTAACGGTGAAAAAAAGCAGACTAGACACAATGATGCTTGCCGTTACCAATGCCACCAGTAACTCAGTCAGCGTAAACCCCAATACCCTTGCCTTTTTGGATTTTGATCTGTTCCACCCTTTTCTCCCCATTGGCTTCCCTCCTATCGCAAAATGTCAGCTTTCATAAATACTAAGGGACAAGACTTATTCCCCAAAGATGCCGTAAAAACTATCTGTGCCGAAGCACAAGCTGGCTCGTACCCTTTGAGAAGTTCTTGACCATTCCAGGTCGCTCCCAGTTGGCTTGGGTCTCCAGCAAGAGGAGCAAAGGCATCAGCGCGGTACACCCTAACCGCCGCTTCAAAACCACCAGCAAAACTCAGGGTAATGTTATTGCGCATGGGCTGGATGACAAAGTCTTGGGGATCAAAGACAGAAAACCCATTGCCGTTGCCATCTACCCGCACATCGTTAATAGCGCCCAAAGCAACAGCACTAATGCCCCCAGGACTACCCGGAGCACCTACACAGTCAAAAGTATAGGCAGTACCTGGGCTACAGCCTGTGGTAGGCACAATCAGTTCTGGCGGAAAGCTAGAGGAGTTTACAGCGCTGGTTCTAGCAGCAACTTTGTCCAAAAAACCTCTAGCGGCTTGAGTTGCTTGATCCACTCGGCGAGCCTGCACCCTAGCCGCCGCAGACAAGGCAATCAGGGGGGCAACTGCTGTCATCAAAATCCCCACCACCAGCATTGCCACAAGGGACTCCAACAAAGTAACACCTCTAGGTAGTTTTGCCCCAGCTAGAATCTTGAGAATTTGTACCTGCATAGCACCCTCCCCCACAAAGTTTAGTTGTAATTATCAATAATGTGCTTGCGGTCAATACATATATCTGCGACCGTAGTAGTTCCTGGATTGTCAGGCAAATCTTTTAAGCCAAAGAGTGCTCTGACAGTGTAGCGTGATGGCACAGTGCCGCTTCTATAGGGCTGTCCTTGGTTGATGTCACCCACAGCGTTGATAGCATTGGGATCTGCTGGCTGAGCCGCACACAACAGCGCCTGCACCCACGCATCAGACTTCTCCACCTCTCTAAAGAAGTCATTGAAGGTAGGCAAATCTTTAGAAAATCTCTCAGCAAAGCGATCAGGTGTTTGCACCAGTAGACCCACATCAAAACCCCAAAGTCTCCGCGGCGGCGTATAGAAAGGAATCGCTTGGCTAGTCAAAGAGTTGTAAACTCTACCTCCTAAAGGATCAGAGCTATCGTAGGTGCTAAGTGGACTGTTAGGCTGATTGGGATCAATGTAGAGAGTATCTATGTAACTGGAGTAGTTCAAATCTGATAAATCTGCGTACGGTCCAGTAGCTGAGAAGGGAGCAGTAGCAAATCGGCTACGGGTATTTTGCATAAAGCCACCAGAGGTTTTCTCAGTTATGCCAGCCCAGTTGTCAATAAATCTAATCCAGTTTGGCAGTCCACCAGCCGTCTCCCCAGTAGTGATGCCAGCTCCAAGTAAATTGGGTAGAGTAACATAGGAGCGAGATGGCGTAGTTCCCACTACAAAGTAGGCATTGACCTCTGCTTCCTGCGCTCTCTGAGTCCATTGGGCATTTTTTCCGCCATTCAAAGTAGGATCACCATTGATGGCATCCCCATTGAAACGGTCAGTGAGTCGAACATTGTTAGCATTCAGGTTGTCGTTATTAATGCTATCGGTGAAGGTAGGCACATGGAATTGGTTGACAGGCACCGTAATTGGCTGATTGACAGTGGTTACTGCCACTACCAAGGTCGAGCTGGCAACTCCTATAGCACCTAGCTCTGGTCTTTCAGGAGTGCCCAAAATACCCTCTGTGGCGCTAGAAATCGTCTCTGCAGGTACCGAACGGAAGCCTAAGAACCTCGCTCCCCTAATTGCCACATCACGGCTGATGTTTAAGGTAGTTCCTGTGTTCTTGGTTGCAGTCCAGTCAGGCATAATCCCAATGAAGTTACCAACCACAATGCTGGGTATCGGGTCGTAGGCTAGAGTACCAGGGTTATCAACAATACTGGCTATGGTTAGCCCTCTGGCAGGCGCATTGCTCGGTATTGTGGGAGTGGTGCGGGGAACTACCCAGAAGATATTGTTTGGCTCTACCCCTTCCAGCTTGATCTTCAAACCCTTAAATATCAGGTCTTCATTAGGACTACCCTTGAGAATGAATACAGGGCTGGGAGCAGGTTCATTCGGATTAGCTCTGAAAGTAATGGTTCCCGTGAGCACCCTTGCTGTTATTCCATTAACTATTGGACACGGTACATCTACAGAGGAATCACCTGCGAATACTGAACACAGGTTAAGTACATGTACCCGATTGTCAGCGTAGGTGTTTCTAGCTTCAATCACCACATCAAAGCCGTCTCTATTAGCAGTCTCCGTAAGATCATCAACATTTATAGGAAGTTCACCATTTCTAATTTGATTCAGTCCAACTGTGGAGGTAGTAAGCTCTCCATTGGAGACATTGATAATGTCAGTTCCCACTTTGCCAGGGGCAACTGACTTGCCATCCAAGGCAATTACCCGAGGCACTAGACCCCTGAAGTTAGAGAAAGTACCCCCAGGGCTGGGATCAAGTCTGGGATCAGTTAAGCGAGTCAAAAAGGTTCTAATAGCCTCTCTGGGATTGCCCGCCCAATTGTCACAGTAGCCATCGGTTAGATCGCGCTGGAGAGTGCCATTTAGGAGAGCTTGGGTTGACTGGTACTTCATAGAGCGCCCCGTAGCCCCACAGACGGCAAAGGCAGAGGCAGGGTTGATGCCGTTCTTATTCAGCGGGAAGTTGGGATTGCGGGGGAAATTGAGCTGTGCCAAGTTAGCAGGGACAGGATCAGTTTCATTTTCATTATCTTGAGAGCAAGTGGCATCTACTGCTCCAGTATCTATGTTGATACATACCGTTTCGGGTAGTACCAGCCTACCAGGGTGATTGGGGTTGGCATTTGTATTGACGACTTGGGGATGGCTGTGGCTGTAGAGGTAGAGAGCGCGATTAGAACCCCAGCCAAAGCCTGCCGTATTGCTTTCCCCAGTTATCCAATTCCATCTCCAAGTACTGCGGAACCAAAGACCTCTATTACTAAAGTTGGGATAGTTGCGCATCATGCCGGGGAGCATGGGTATATTGCCGCCATCACTGAAAGATGTAGCAAGTTGGGCTGGCGGGGGAAGTTCGCCCAAACCAAATAGGGATTTTTCTCCAAACACTGGCTGATCAGTGCGGCAGGGGTTGATTATGGGCTCGCTGATGCTATCTCCAGAACCAGTGGTAGAAGTTGGGTTAGTAGGTGAACTAGTGGTAGCGTACCTGACATACTTGCCGTTGGGGTAGAGGGTTTGCACGGTGGCACTGCTGGTGTCTGGACCATAGCATCTTGGGTAGTTGGCATCGGGGAAGGGATAGGCGGCTCCCACTTCAGTAATTGGCGGGTTGGGCAGGAGGGCGGCAAAAGAGCTAGTACCCTTATGGGCAATGACAGGGGGATTGAGCATCACACCACCACCACCTCTGGTAGGTGTAGGTGTAGGTGTAGGTGCAGGTGTAGGTGTAGGTGCAGGTGTAGGTGCAGGTGTGGGTGTCCTAGTAGGTGTAGGTGCAGGTGTGGGTGTAGGTACAGGTGTAGGTGTAGGTGCAGGTGTGGGTGTCCTAGTAGGTGTAGGTGCAGGTGTGGGTGTAGGTGCAGGTGTAGGTGTCGGTGTTGGGGTGGGGAGTTGGGTAATCTGGTTGTCAAGCAAGATACAATTTACACCGCCAACACTCGTTTGCAGACGGACGCGAAAAGTGCCAAATATATCAGATGGGGAAGCATTGAATCTAGCAATCCAGCCATTAGTGTATGTACCGGGAGGTACATTAACTACCGCACTGGAAGTCAAGGGGTTATTTCTACCTGTTGTAGAGTCAAAGGTGGCATAATTAGCACCATTAAATCTGAAAGCAGTAATATACTTAGTAGTTGCGCTAGCGGGCCAATCAAAGATGGTAGAGGTAATCTGAATGTTTTGCCCAGAATTGTTCCTAATGGTAATTCGCATATCATTGCTACTGACATTCAAGGTATTGGTGAACTCAATAGCAGGAGTAGTACCGGGACGGGCGGGGCCATCATCAGTAATGCGACTGGCATCTGGTAGGCTAAATAGTGTGCATTGAAGGCCCGTACTACCCTGCACCCCCACGATTCTGCCTTCGCGACTGGTAGCTCCGCCTGAACGGATGGTAGCTAGGGAATCCTTAGTATTGGGATTGCCAATCTCAACATCGAAGGATTCATTAGGCTCGTAGGCACTGTCCCTGATAACTAAAACATAGACATCTTTGTATTGAGAGTTGTCACTGGGTCCCCAACTAACTTCCTGCCAGCCATCAGCTACAGCAAAACCAGGTACGCTAGAAGGACTCAATAACCCACCACCACTGTTATAGATAGCAGGCAGGTAGTCAGCGCAGGTATTGGGAACCGCTTGGGTAGGATTAGCCGTGGTGGACAGCCCAAGTGGACTATTTTCGCGCTCGGAGTTGGGATTATTGACATATTCATGGCAAGCTTTACCAGTGGCGAGAGGCAAAGTGCCACCAGTAGCACTTATTACATCCCCAGCTTGGGGACGGGTGCGAGGTCCGGGCGTACTGGAAATCAACCCTGTAGTGATATTTTGGTCAGCAGGGACAGCTGCGTCAGTGCCAGTTCTGGGTACGGTACGAATGGGCACTTTGATCGTGGAGCCGGGCTTGCGGTTGATGCCGTTTATCAGTTTTACTCTGTACACAAACTTACGGTACAAGGTGCCGGGATTGGTGCTATCCTCACGACAATTACCAGCGCCTGCCCCAGTGGGAGTGTATCCATAGCCTGCGGCATCAGATGTACTAATGTTAGTGCCACGACAAACATTAGTGGTAGTAGGCTGAGTGAGGGTGCCGTTACTATTGAGCAACGCAAGAGGAATCTCTCGCTCGTTAGGGCTACCAATTGGAGCATCAATGGCTACAGGATTGAGGAGACCTTCAGCGCCCGCATTACGCTTCCTGCCTTCGTAGAGACGGGTAATCGAACCTTCACTATTAAAGTTCTCGTTGTCGTTGTCGTTAGTTGTACCAAACAGTTCAACGGTTGGCGTTGCATCAGGGGAACAGGGGATGTCACCGTAGGAGACCCGTCTGGATATGCTGTAGGGGGGAGGTGCAAAAGCTGTGGGAAATACATGGGGATAGGTATAGGCGCCTATAGTGTTGCCAGCATTGGCATTGCCGTTTGTGTTGTCTTGATCGGGACTGCCAGGAATGCTGGCATAAACGCCGATGGGGATGGGCCATACCCCTGTGCCCCATTCATCGTTGGGGCAAGCACCAGCCATGACAAGGGAGTAGTTGCCATCGCCATAGATGTCATTGAAACGCAGGAAAGACAGACGGCGAGCAAAGCGGGTGTCGTTGGGGTGAATGTAGCGGGGACGGCGGCGCTGATCTTCAGGAGTGCCTGAGTAGGTGGTACTGTCGGGTAGGGAGGTAGTGCCTGCCCCATCTTTGACCCAGTCAGCAAAGGTACATTCAGAAACTGGCAGTTTGCGACAGATTTCCATGCTGTATTCACGGGCAAGCAGGCGGCGCTGTACTGGGGTTACGCCGTTGGCGTTGTAGGTACTGCGGTTTTGATTGGGGAAGAAGTTGGCATTGGTAGTACTCACTAATGTGCCATCGGAGTTGTAGCCTGCCATCCAGTTGGCACTGGTTACATAGTTGTTATTGTAGAAGCCGAGGCGGCGGCGCTCAATAACATAGATGCTGTCTTTGCGTTTCTCTGTGGGGCTATTGTCAACCCTCTGCCACTGTACGCTGGTGGAGGTGTTGGCGTTGTTTCTCAGGTCAAAGTCGCCATCACTGCGGTAGCCATCCCGAGAGGTGGCGGCAATAATGGTTACGGCATCGGCAAGAATGGTAGCTGGTCGCCAAGTATCACCTACAGAACCGCAGTTGGGTGCACTAGGACGACAGGCAAAGTTGGAGTTGCGATCTGAGGCAAGACGGGTGTAGAAGTTACTCCAGTCATTGGCTAACTTGGTTTCGAATTCCTCTTGGCTATGGACATTAAAGCCAGAGGGCGGTAGATTAGAGACATTCTTTTGTTGGGCTTTTATATATACAGGCAAGTCAGATACTAGGATTAAGCCTTTCTCACCTCTGGTTTCGGGTGTCCAAGCAGGTTGGGCGGTGGGGCTTTCGGGAGGAGTACCATCGGAGGCGGTGCGCCAGAGGCTGTAGCCATTGATCAGACGGATGGCACTGGGGCGGCGGGTGGGATCGAGAATGAAGTCAGTGGTACTCAGAGAAGCACGGGCAGAAAGGTCAGTGCTGGTATCTGACAGGTCGGGGAGAGCATCTTCGCGTGTGGCATAGACCAGTCCACTGTAAGGCAGTAGAAATTCTGTGGCTACGGAGGAGTTGCGCGTACCAGTTACCGTAGAGCTACGCATGCGATCAATGTCTAGGTCAGTAGCCCTAATTTCTATGGGTTCGCGCTGTTCAATTTCTAGATCGTAAATATCAGGACGGTTGGGAAAGCTGACATCTCGAAGCCTTGACGCCCGATCATTGGAAAATATGTCTTCATTTTTGTTGAGGGATTTTACTTCTCTACCATCCAAGAAGGCGGCTTCCTTGAAGGTGCCATGGGGAATCTGCGCACCGTTGACTGCTGAAGCTACAGGATTATTAACTGGGGTAAGGGGGGCGGTATTCTGGATAATCTGCAAAGCACACAGGTTGGAGTCTATAGTGGCTTGCTCAACGATAGTGAGGTTAGCTTCGGCAAAGTTTTTAGCGGGGGAATTGATCACCTTACGCAATGCATTGCGCAGGGGTTCATTGACCCAGCGACCGTTGGGATAAATCAGGTTGGCTTGGTAGGCAAGCCTATCTACCAGTGGAACACTACCATCGGCGGGATTCGCTGCTCCGGGGGCATAGTCAGTAAACCTACCTGTTTCGGAGTACTTAATGGAGCCAATGCTTCCCAAGTCGCCTGCAGTTTTATCAGGGGTGTAAACAATGCCATTATTGGAGCGTCCCCAAGAAGCACTGTCCCATGGAAGCCCTGAGCGGTTGCGGGCGGTGGAGATGAGGCGGTTATTGGCAGAGGGAGGGGAGAAGGGGTTCTCTAGGAGGGAAAAGGAGGGATCGTAGTAGCTACTAATGCAGGCAATGGGTTTTTGATAGTCCTGACTAACACGGCGATCGGGGTTGAAGGCATCATATTTGTAGTGATAGACCGCTGTTGCACGCATTTGCAGGTCGCCTTTGCGCCTAGCCAACCTGCGGTTTGCTTCTTTTTCTGCGGTGGTGGCTCCTACCAAGATGTTGCCCGTTTTGGGATCAATAGGGTAATAGCCCTCTTCGCCACTGGCTATGGTACCAGTACATTTACTGGGAGTGCTGGCAGGAACGCAAACAGAAGCATAGTTAGTGGAGTCTAGCCACTGCACAGCATTGGTCATAGGCATGCTGTCGGGCCAGACGACAAATTCACTGAAGTCGGCTTCGTTGTGGGGGGTGGCAGGATTGTCCACCACAGGCATCTTGTAGCGGGGTAGGAAGGTGCCAGGGGCGTCATCGGTGGCTACACTGGGGTTGTTGAGGCGGGTGAAAATGCCAGCATTGGTGACTACACGCAGACCGCCAACGGTGGGAGTGTCTTTGGTTTGGATATCCGTGGGGAGAGAGGAGTTTTCAGGAATGGTATCTGGAAGAATTTCTGGGATGCTAGGATCAAGGGAGGCGGAAATTTCCCAAAAGCCACCCCTACTGCTCTCGCCAAGGGAGGCAAGGGTATCTGCTTGGGTGATGCGGTAGCGCGGGACACCGTCGGGGGTGCTTGAGTCAATATTCCAAGGGACAGAATCGTTGGTGGCAATGTAGGAGCGGTTGTCTTCGTTCTCTGGACGATTGTTGGCAAAAAATTTGAGAGAGAGTTTTTGCTTGAGCCAGCGGGCGGGTAAATTGTTACCCACAAGGAGGCGATCGCCGATCAATTTTTCCTTGGTATCTTTTTGCTTTGCGGGTTCAGTGGCTGGAGGAGAAAGAAAATTACTGCTGTTGACGGCGATCTTTATGGTATTCACACCGCTGGGCGGCTGAAGCAGTCCCTTCCCGTCTAGGGCAGATGCATAGTCATTGACGCTGCGTACCAGAGGAGCAGAATTAGCATCGTAGGGAATCATCCATTCTGTGGGCGGGGCTAGCTCATCAGTATTATCGCTCACTCGAACCACGGTCAACAGTGGAGATGGGTCGGGGGGTGGCGTTATGGTCATGTTGACCTCACGGAATGGCACCTTGCGCACCCGTTCACGGAAATATACTTCTAAAGCTCTGCGTCTTGCTTCGTTGTATTCCTCTGGGCTAAGACCTTCATCGTTAATTTTGTCTGCCACAGTCTTTTTGACTGACTTGGGGTCTGGGCTAGTAATGTTGTCTTCTGTGTATTTTTTGCCAAATGAAGGGGTAGATACAGTTTGTGGCCCTCTAGCAATGGCAGCTTGCACAAGAACGCTAATGCGACGGTTGTACTCTGCGTCGTTGTTTGCTACATCTCTACCGCGGTTGTTGTTGTCATCGGCAACAGACTGGACAATGTCAACATTGCCACCTGCTGCCATAAGGGGATTGGCGTTTTGGTTAACAAAAAGGTGAACCTTGGGAGGAATGAGATTAGAACTGCTCAAAGCATCCCCCAATACCACATTGCCAGCGACTGTGATTTTGCTGTTTTCTTCTTTGTAGTAACAGGAGCCGGGTTCAGTGCCATTGGCGGGATTAGCATCGTTGTTGCTGGCGCTAACTTGGTAGAGGGAGATAGGGTTGCTGTCATTGAAGGCACCCACCATCAGGTTGCCACCGGTGTAAATGCGCCCGTTGAGGCGAAAGGTTGCAGGTCGGGCGATTTCTAGGTCACTTTCAGCCCATACAGCGTTGTTGTTCAGGGGGTTGCGCTCGCGATCTTGCTGGAGTTCTATGGCACTGAAGGTAGCGTTGCCAGTGTAGAACTCGTAGTTGGCAGGATCAGCGGCACGCTTTCCTGCAGGAGAGTCTGTGTCACCAGCGGGTTTGGCGGTTGCGAGAATATCATTCAGGGTGGTGGTGGGAGTTATGGGTACTATGGGTACAGTGGTGGCATAGACAAAGAAAGCTTTTTTCAGCTTGCCAGAGGTTTCAGTCCAACCTTCGGTAGTGGCAACATTGGCTCCAGCGTTGGCGCATCCACTAGTGAGCAGACCTTCGTCCATAGGCAGTGCCCTAGCCTCTAGGGTGGATACGGGTCTAGTGGTTGTTTGGGTGGTGGGGCGAGCGCGGAATACTATGCTGTATAAGCCAAAGGCATCGAATTTACCATTGCCGTCGGTATCAATGGGGAATTTCCATGCGGAGGAGATGTATTCCCGCTCAGAGATGACATTGGTTGCGGCTTTGATCTGACCATTAGTGCTATCCAGACCGTCGTTGGTGATCTGTAGGCGAATTTCGTCGGGATAGGTGTATTTGGCATCCATTAAGATGCTGTCGAGGACAGCGTCTGATGGGGTGGTGCGGGGTAGCCTGTCATCAGCTATTAGGTTGGCAAGTTTGGCGCGGGCACGGTCTATAACTGCGGTGTTGACGGTGCGGAAGGTTTGCTCAACACGGGCGTTGGCGGCGGTTTGGGCGCGTTCGGCGGAGCGGGAGACGATGGTAACCACAAGGAAGGTGGTCAGTACGGAGACCATCGCCACTGTGGGCAAAACAAAGCCCGCTGGGGAACGCCTGCGGCGGCTGGCAGACTGTACATCACGGACGAAGCGGCGACTAATTCTGAAGGGGCTACCAACTTTGATCAGCCATTTGCGCAGGCGAGCAATGAGACTGCCAAAAAATTGCCATAGGTTAGTGCGATCGCTCTTTGCCATAGTTTTACAGGATTGGTCTACAGACTAGGTTTTGCCGAACTGGCAAGATTCTACCCAAGAGAGTGGCAAAAATTAACAGGGTGCTGACAAATTTAGGTGATATACCGTCGGCTAGACAGTTTTAGAAATTGGTTTAGAAATTGGGAGTGGTGTCGTGTTCCACGATTTTTTCGACCAGACAGCGCACAAGGATGGCGGTGAGGTTGTCGTGTCCGTTCATCTCATTGCCTAGTGCTAGCACATCTTCTACACCCTGTTGCAGGTCATAGGCGGGGGAGAGCAGGGGCAAGAGGTGGGTTTTCCAGTGATTTTCGACTACGCCGTTGTCGGAGAGACCATCGGAACAGAGGAGAAATAGGGTATTTTCGGTGAGGTGAAAGGAGTTGATGGCAGGTTCTATCCTGCTTTTTTCGTTGGGTCCGATCGCTTGGGTGAGTTGGTGGGCATCGGGTCTCGCCCAAGCCACTTCGGGGGGAACACCCTGATCGATGAGGCGATTGCCGACTTCGTGATCGCGGGTCAACTGCTCATAAAAGGGCTTGGGGCTATCGACAATGCGGTAGATGCGGCTGTCCCCTACATGGGCAAGGGTGATGTCGGTGTTGTGCAGTGCCATCAATACCATAGTTGTCCCCATGCGCCCGTAGTCTTGGCGGGAGTTCTGTTCGTTTTGCAGAAAGATGGTCTGGTTCACTTGGCGGATCATGGCAATCAGGCGATCGCTATCGGGTAAGCTATCTAACCAAAAATTGCTAAATTGTTCAGCAATTCCAGCGATCGCCATCGCACTGGCAATTTCACCGCCCGCATGACCGCCCATGCCATCACAGACTACGAACAAGCCACGACTGACTGTGGTCAAATTGCGGTTTTTGGTTTGCAGGCTATGGATTTGGTAAGAGACATAGAAGTCATCCTCATTGCGTTGCCTCTGCCTGCCCCTATCCGTTGCCGCCGCCCAATCCAGCCTGACCAGACGATGCTTGGCGGGGATGCCACTAGCTACAGTAATCAGATTGGGATTGGAGATGGTGGGATCATGCAGTTCCAGATCGCCCGCGTCTAGCTGCCAGTTATTGTCGGTTAGGGATTCAGCAAAGTCTTGCAGGTCTGCGCCACATTCCTGACAATATTTATTGTGCATAGGATTGAGGTAGCCGCAGGCGGGACAGATGAGCATTTCCTAGGGTTCTATGGTTTGCAGAACGGCGTGAGCTGCTTCCAGTGTAGCTTGAATCTCCGCCTCGCCATGACACAGGGAAGTAAAGCCTGCCTCGAATTGGGAGGGTGCTAGATATACGCCATGCTCTAGCATACCGCGATGGAATTTGGCAAATTTGGCGAGGTCGCAGGTTTTGGCATCTTCGTAGCTATACACTTGGCGATCGGTGAAGAACCAGCCAAACATAGCTCCAATCTGATTCCCCGTTACCTGATGACCAGTGGCGCGGGCGACTTGTAGCATACCTTCGGCGAGTTGGGCAGTAATTTTGTCGAGGTATTCATAAGTGCCCTGTCGTTTGAGGATTTCCAGAGTTTTGATCCCCGCTGCCATGGCTAAGGGATTACCTGAAAGGGTTCCCGCCTGATACATACTGCCAGCGGGTGCTACCATTTCCATAATTTCTTTGCGACCGCCATAGGCACCTACAGGCAGACCACCGCCGATAATTTTACCGAGGCAGGTGAGGTCGGGGGTGATGCCAAAGCGTGCTTGTGCGCCGCCGTAGGACAGGCGAAAGCCAGTCATCACTTCATCAAAGACAAATAGAGCGCCGTGTTCACGGCACAACTGTTGTAAACCAGCCAAAAAACCCTCTTTGGGAATGATACAGCCCGCATTGCCCACCACTGGCTCGAGGATCACGCCAGCGATTTGGTGAGGATGGTCGGCAAACAACTGCTGAACCGCCTCCAGATCGTTGTAGGGTGCGGTGAGGGTGTGGGCGGTGGTGGATTTGGGCACACCAGGGGAGTCGGGCAGTCCGAGGGTGGCAACGCCTGAACCTGCTTGTACTAGGAACATATCGGCATGTCCGTGATAGCAACCTGAGAATTTAATAATTTTTTCCCGACCTGTATAAGCACGCATCAAGCGCAGTACGGACATACAAGCCTCTGTGCCAGAATTGACAAAGCGTACCATCTCGATGCTGGGTACAGCCTCGATCACCATTTCGGCGAGGATGTTTTCTTGAACCGAGGGTGCACCAAAGCTAGTGCCTTTGTAGGCAGTCTGCACGATCGCCTCAATTACTTCTGGATGGGCATGACCGACGATCGCTGGTCCCCAAGTGCAGATGTAGTCAATATATTTGTTGCCGTCCACATCGTAGAGGTAAGCGCCTTTGGCGGAGTCGATCACCACTGGTTCGCCGCCGACGGACTTAAAAGCACGCACGGGAGAGCTGACCCCCCCTGGCATCAGGGTTTTGGCATGGGCAAACAATTCTTGCGATCGCGTGGTTACTAAAGACATAGGAAAAAAGTGTTTTTATGGAGCACAGTTAATAATTTTAAGTTTAATTGGTAGTCTTAATCAGTTAAGGATTAGGATTGATTGCAGATTTGGCAATCGCACACCCCAGCTCAATCCTGACTGCTGGGTATCGTCAGGGAGTTGGGAACGGAGAGGGGGAGATTCGAACTCCCGTTGCCTTGCGGCAAACTTGATTTCGAGTCAAGCGCATTCAACCACTCTGCCACCTCTCCAAGCGGATTAAATGCTGATTAAATATAGCATTTTTGGCTGAGGGACAAAAGTTACACGACTTACGCTGAGTAATAACTCCTCTGATCCCTCTCCCACTCTGGGACAGGGTTTGAGAAAATTTTGCGTAAGTCCAGAAGTTAGTCGAGGCTGTCTTGGGCGATCGCCAGGGCTTGGGCGGGAGTTTGGCGCAAAGCTAGCACCGACTCGATGGCACGCCCCAGACTATTAGAAAGGCGGGGATAGTTGGGGATCAAGGGGCGACTGCGCCCAGCGGACATCTGATTGAGGAAGATGGAAATTTGGGGATTTTGCTGGATATATTCTTGATACTTTGCGCTCTGTTGCGATCGCAAATTAGTGGGCAGATAGCCTGTCTCCACTGCCCATTGGGTCTGGAAGGTATGACTGGCAACAAATTCCACAAACTGCCATGCCGCCCGTTCCCGCTCAGGAGTGGTGCGAAAAATAAACAGATTTTCGCCGCCGATCGCCGTAGCGGGTGCTTGGGCACGGGGCAGGGGGATCACCCCAAAATCCTTAACTTTGCTAGAAATAAAGTTCAACGCCCATGAACCACTGATCTGCATTGCCACCCGCCCTGCAAAGAAGTTATCCTCCTCATAGCCCCGCTCTGGCTGAGACAGCATGGCGGCTCCCGACTTGACCAAGTCCTGCCAGAATTGCAGAGCCGAGATGGCGGGGGGAGTATTCAGGGTAGGGCGATCGCCAGTGACTAAATCACCGCCCGCACTCCACAAAAACGGAAGCCAGACAAACACCGTAAATTCTCCCTTACCAAATGGCAGAAAAATCCCTTTTTGACCCTCAGTCTGCGCTAGTTTTTGGGCTATCTCCTTGAGTTCTGCCCATGTTTCAGGCAGTTTGGTGATCCCCGCCTGAGCAAAGAGACTGGGGCGATAATACAGAGCGATATTATTCACCCCCAGCGGCACCGACCATGTTTTGCCTGCATACTGCATGGTGCTGAGTAGAGCAGGGTCTAGCTCAGATAAAATGGGCGAATCCTTGAGCCAATCATCTAGGGGGCGGATGGCTCCCAGTTCCACCAACCGCCCCGTGATCATGGGGCTGAACCATAGCAAGTCGGGAGGGCTATTGCCCACCACAGCGGTGAGGATTTTAGGAATTTGCTGATCGGGCTGACCCGCATAGATGGAATCAACAAATACTTGGTTTTGACTGCGGTTGAACTGATCCACCAAGCGATTAAGCACAGCACGGTTAGCGGGGGGATTGACCCCTTGCCAAAAAGTAAGATGGATGGGCTGAGGGGTGCTAGTGCAACCGCCCAGTATGAGGCTGAAAGTCAGGCTGAAAAGCACCAGCAGAACTCTGATCATGTTAGGTAACCCTGAGCAATTTGCCACAGGCGCGTTTGCACTGCATCAGGGATCAAATCCGCCAGAGATATTTGTTTTTTGCCGCCGCCGATGGGGATCAAGCAATTTTGCAAAATAGCCTGCACCTTTGCCAAAGAAATACCTGACTGGGCTGATTGCACCAGTTGTTCGGCGATCGCTTGGTCTAGTTTGGCTGCGCCTAAATAAAGGTGCCATTTGGCAACATCTAGGTAAATCTCATCAGCGATCGCACCTGCTAATTGTTCTACAGTTTCAGAGTTAATCACGGCTGTGGGCAGAATATTGACCATGTACATTAACTAGATAGGGAGCAATATAAGTAAACCCTGCGGCGATCCAGCGTTCCCCACTCATATTAGATTCTACGATCGCTTTGCCGTGATTGATCAGCACCAAGACTGTACCCACGATTAAAGCTACTTTAATACCTGTTTTCGCATAGCGGCGATCAGTCAGCGCAAAAAAGTAACCTTGCCAAAAGCCATGCATTGCTAACCCTGTTGTTTCCACCAATCACCTAGCACAAAAGTATGATTGCCTTTAGTCGCCACTTTTGACCATGTTTCCAAGAACTGCACAAAACGGATATTAGCATCATCTTTCATTAACTCAGAAGCATTTTTCAGAGTACGCGCTGTTGCTACCGCCGTGCGGGCATTTTCTAAATCAGTTTTGGCTCTAATCTTTGCCTCCAGTTGTTTAGCAAACAGGTCTTGAATAACTTTAGGGAAAGTCCAATCTAGGACAAGAACTTGCAGTAAATCAATACCCCAATGATCGGCTTTCTGCTTCATGTCAGGTGTGAGCAGATCACCGATTTGGCTACGGCATTCTGCCAATTTCTCGCTGTCGATACTGCTGATCAAATCTCTGGTTTGCAGTTTGATCATATAGATCAAAGATTGTTCTACATAACCAAACAAATAGCTCTCATCATTGTATTTCAAGGCATTAACAATATTGAAAAAATTGAGTAGTTTATCCAGATCGGATACAACATAGAGAAACACAACAGAAATACGCAGTGCAATATTATCTTTGGTCAGCGCCTCTTGATTTTTAATGTAAGCATTACGGATATTTTGGGAAATGTTCAACAAAGCGTACTCATTACGCCAGTCCCAATAGCGATAAATACCAGGTTGCAACTTAGTGTGCAGTTGATTACGAAAAAATAAACAACCTGTTTGATTGGGGTTAACTCTAAATTCTTTGCGCCACACCATAAAGTTGGTAATCCGAAAAATGCCAAAACAGAAATCGTTTGCAGGAAGACACCCTGCCAGTGGGAAATATGATTGAGCTAGGCGGTATCCTCACATTTGCAAGCACTAGCAGAGGTTGTGCCTTAGCACTATCTTCCTGTTGAGTGGATAGACTATTTAGGTCTAGTTGCGTCCAATCGCATAAAGAGGGATTCGCACCCCCAGAGCAGAAATACTCCGCAATACCCCACTCGGTATCTCTGCCAAAGGTTTGAGTAGGTGACGGTTGTATTTAATTTTAGCACCGCAGAATACCAATACAGCAGAGCTATAGCTAGCAGTATGTGTCATTTACGGCAAAATACTTGATGTATTTTCTTATACCAAAATTAAGAAATTTACAGGTAATTTTCTTAATCATTTATTAACAATTACAGCAATGCCTAGTAAATGTATATCCTTGGGCATATTTTAGCAAGAATTTATCGGGCGGGGATCATTAACCAGTGAGCGATCCCCGTTTTTAGCCGTATAATAACTGAGGCATACACCTAATAAAAATATCCTTTACTTTATCTGTAACTTTTTTTGCTGTAGTTCTCCTTACACAGCTCAATTTGAAATAATCCCTTTAGTTTATGTGAACAACTATGAAGCCAGTGACCAACTACCCAACCCAGTCATTTTTGGTGCGATGTCCCAACTGTGGGGCGATCGCCGAACGCAGTCATACCGATGCTAACCTCCTGAAAATCGAGTGCCACACCTGTGATTATCTAATCATCACCTGTCTGCACACAGGTAAGGTGATCGAGGCGTATGCCCCTGGCATCAACGCCCAACAGCCAATTACAGGCAGAATCACCGTCCAGTCTGGCTTTGAGTATTGGCGGGAGGCTTCAGCTTATGCAGTAGTAGCAATTGCCTCTACAATGTAATTATCAGCAATCTTGATGTAACTACATTTGTTTGTGCCAATGAAACTAAAGCGAATTGGTCATGTTGCTATCTGCGTTCAGGATATTGCCCAGTCGGTAGAGTTTTATCGCCAGCTTGGTATGGAATTGGCATGGCAGGATAGCGATTGGGCGTACCTCAAAGCTGGACAAGATGGTCTGGCTCTGCTCAGCCCCAGCTATCAAAAAGCTAGCGCCCATTTTGGCTTTGTGTTTAGCGATCGCCAAGAACTGACCCAACATCATCAACGCCTACAAGCACAAGGTATTAAGGTAGGGGCAATCCATGAGCATCGGGACGGCACTGCTTCCTTTTACAGCCGTGATCCCGATGGCAACACCTTTGAGTTTCTCTACGAACCAGAACAACCGCTTACCAAAATTCCCGACACGGCACAGGTAGCAGTCTGATGGCTCCCACCCCCAATCTAATCACCAAACTACTGATAGCTAATCGTGGCGAAATTGCCCTGAGAATTATTCGCACCTGCAAAGAGTTAGGGTTACCCACAGTTGCCGTCTATTCCACCATTGACCGCCACTCGCTCCATGTGCAGTTAGCCGACGAAGCGGTGTGCATTGGTGAAGCGCCCAGTAGCAAAAGCTACCTGAATATCCCCAATATTATTGCCGCTAGCCTCACCCACCGTGCCAACGCCATTCACCCTGGTTATGGTTTTTTGGCGGAAAATGCCAGATTTGCGGAAATTTGCGCCGATCACAACCTCACCTTTGTTGGTCCCTCGCCGCAGGCGATTCTGGCAATGGGGGATAAGTCCACCGCCAAGCGCACCATGCAAAAGGCAGGAGTACCTACTATCCCAGGCAGTGACGGTTTGATTGAATCCCCAGAACAGGCGATCGCAACTGCCCAGCGCATTGGCTACCCTGTGATGATCAAAGCCACCGCAGGCGGTGGGGGTAGGGGGATGCGCCTCGTACATCAACCTGAAGACCTGCTACGCCAACTCAAAGCCGCCCAAGGCGAAGCCGAAGCCGCCTTTGGTAATGGCGGGGTATATATCGAAAAAGCATTAGAAGAACCCCGCCACATCGAGATTCAGATTTTGGCTGACAGTCATGGCAATGTGATCCATCTGGGGGAGCGGGATTGTTCAATTCAGCGCCGCCACCAAAAACTGCTGGAGGAAGCCCCCAGCCCTGCGGTCAACCCGCGACTGCGTAACCAGATGGGGAGTGCCGCCGTCAAAGCCGCCAAGTCCATCAATTATGTAGGAGCTGGCACAGTAGAGTTTTTGCTAGACAAGTATGGCAAGTTCTACTTTATGGAAATGAACACCCGCATTCAAGTGGAACACCCCATTACCGAAATGATTACAGGCATTGACATCGTCGCTGAACAACTGCGCATTGCTATGGGCGAAAAACTGCGCTTCACCCAAAATGACATTACACTTTCGGGTCATGCGATTGAGTGCCGCATCAATGCCGAAGACCCCACCCGCGACTTCCGCCCCCACCCCGGGCGCATCAGCGGCTATTTACCGCCCGGAGGCTTTGGCGTACGCATGGACTCCCATGTCTATACGGACTACGAAATCCCGCCGCATTACGATTCATTGATTGGCAAGTTAATTGTCTGGGGGAGCGATCGCCACTCAGCCATTTTGCGCATGAAACGCGCCCTACGGGAATGCGCCATCACTGGAGTTCCCACTACCATCAGTTTTCATCAGCAAGTCTTGGATGACCCAGAGTTTCAGAGTGGCAAAGTGTTTACCAACTTTTTGGCTAAATTTCTGGAACGGCAGGGATACTCGAGTTAGCCGCCGAATTAACCATATCTTAACCAAACCTTAACCACAAGCCTAACTTGCTCTTAATCTAGCGTGCTTAGAATCATTAAGTGATGAGGATACGAGATCAGCTAGTTAACACACACAAGGATAGGTGCTATGTTTCTCAACAAATTTTCGTTAGTAGCGGCAACGGTTGTTGTTACCAGTGGCTTTGCCCTGCAAAGTGCCAATGCACAAACCGTAGTCAAGGTTGATGGCTCCAGTACTGTATTTCCATTGACAGAAAAAGCCGCTGAACTCTTCCAGAAAGAAAACCCCAACATTCGTGTAACCGTTGGTGTATCTGGTACTGGTGCTGGTTTCCGTAAGTTCTGC
>Ga0272446_1002996_pt1 | contig 22044 bp, 16 predicted proteins | sample YNPCB0061_FD_194587 | JGI IMG/M metagenome (GOLD analysis project Ga0272446, IMG submission 194587) | Hot spring microbial mat communities from Yellowstone National Park, WY, United States - YNP-CB-006-1 | ecosystem: Environmental > Aquatic > Thermal springs > Hot (42-90C) > Sediment | place... | reverse complement strand
AAAGATTTTGACAGAGTTATTATTGATTCATTTGACGGACTTACTGTTGAGCATGCCAAACAAGTTGGTGCAATCGGAATAATAAGAGGTCTAAGACAGATAAGTGATTTTGAGTTTGAATTCCAAATGGCACTTATGAACCGTAAACTTGCCGGCGATATAACAACAATTTTCTTAATGCCTCACGAAAGATACACTTACCTTAATTCAACAGTAATCAGAAATCTTGCTTCGCTTCACGCTGATGTAAGTAATTTTGTTCCTCCAAATGTTCACGAAGCACTGAAGAAAAAGTTTGAAAAAAGCTGAAATAAATTTTTTAATGCTTTCATTGCTCTTGTTTCTCTGATTATCTGAAAATAAGTTTCAGTGTCAGATATTTATTTACTTACATTTTAGGGGTATTTATGAGTCTTAGTTTAATCGCAAAATCAATAAAGCCCTCCCCTACCTTAAAGCTTAATGAAAAATTCGCAATCTTAAAAGAAAAAGGTGATCCTGTAATTCATCTTGGTGGAGGAGAGCCAAAAAGCAAAGCTCCAATGGATGCTATGCTTGCAGCCATTGCACATGTTAACACCGGTGAAGTTCGTTACGCTCCTGCTGATGGAATTCCGGCGCTCAAACAGGCAATCATTCGTTACACTGAAGAGTTTTACGAGAGAAAAGTAAAACCAGAAAATGTGATCGCTTCGAGCGGAGCTAAGCAAGCAATTATGGTTGCTCTTCAAGCAATACTGAATCCGCAGGAAGAAGTAATTTTTCCTGCACCTTATTGGGTTAGTTATCCTGATATGGCAAGATTGATAGGAGCTATTCCTGTACCTGCATTACCTGAAGATGGAACTTTTTATCCTTCAATTAAAGATATAACTGATCGTGTTGGTTCATATACAAAAGCTGTGATAATAAATAGTCCGAACAATCCAACCGGCGCAATGTATTCAGAAGAATTTATTGCAGAAGTAGTTGAGTTCTGTGAGAAAAAAGATCTCTGGCTGATTATGGATGACATTTATCATCGTTTAATTTTTGATGGAAGAAAACCGATCAATTGTTTTAAGTATGCAAAGAAAGTTGATGAAAATTCTAAAATCATTTTGATTAATGGAGTCTCCAAGCAATACGCAATGACTGGTTACAGAATCGGTTGGGCTGTGGGAAATAAAAAAGTGATTGAAGCAATGGCAAACATTCAGGGACATCAGACATCCGGTCCTTCAGTCATACTTCAAAAAGCTGCTGTTGGTGCTTTGAACGGAATTCAATCAGGAGTTGAAAGTTTAAGAGCAACTTTAGAGAACAACAGAAATGTGATGATTTCTCTATTAAATTCATTTGAAGGTGTGCGGGTTACTAAACCAGATGGAACATTTTATTGCTTTGCAGATTTTTCAGCTTATGAAAAAGATTCAAATAAACTATCAGAATTTCTTATTGATAAAGTTCAGGTTCTTACTGTTCCGGGAAAAGAATTCGGTCTTGATGGTTATTTGAGATTGAGTTACTGCGGATCAATAAAAGATATTCAGGAAGGAATTGAAAGAATGAAATGGGCGTTAGATCCAAATTCACCAAATGAACTCTACATTGGCGACAGAAAATTAGTGAGGGATTGGGCATGAGTAAATATTTAGAATTCATTACACCGGCAACCAAGCAGGCAATGGAGCTTGCATCTGATTACAGATTAAAAAATCAGGGCTTCACAGATCTTGATCGCGTTTACTGGAATTTACCAGATGAAGCTCTTTATGAAGAAATCATTTTCAGAAATGAAGGACGACTTACAAAACAAGGACCTATAGTTGTTCATACAGGTAAACACACTGCAAGAGCTGCAGCTGATAAATTTATTGTTCAGGAACAATCCACCAATGATAAAATCTGGTGGGGAATTTATAATCGTCCATTCAGTTCCGAAAAATTTAATCAACTGATGGGAAGAGTTCAGGCATATTGCCAGGGCGAAGAACTTTTTGTTCAGGATTGTTATGTTGGCGCTGATCCCGATTACAAAATGCCAATCAGAATTATCACCGAAAAAGCATGGCACAGTTTGTTTGCCCGTAACATGTTCATTACAACTGAAAACCGTGATGAACTTAAAAAGTTTGTTCCGGAATTTACTGTTGTTTGCTTACCCGGATTCAAAGTAGATCCTGCTGTTGATGGAACAAGAACAGATACTGCAATTATATTAAACTTTGCACAAAGAATGGCTGTAATTGCAAACACACTTTACGGTGGTGAAATTAAAAAGTCCGTTTTCACTTTGCTTAATTTCCTGCTAACATTCGAAGATGTTCTTCCGATGCATTGCTCTGCCAATGTTGGTAAAGATGGTGATGTTGCTTTATTCTTTGGTTTAAGCGGCACAGGAAAAACAACATTGTCAGCTGATCCTAAACGAAGACTAATCGGAGATGATGAACACGGTTGGAGTTCTCAAGGTGTGTTCAATTTTGAAGGTGGTTGTTATGCAAAAGTTATTCGGTTATCAGCTGAACACGAACCGGAAATTTATGCAACAACAAGACGTTTCGGAACAATTCTCGAAAATGTAGTTTTTGATTTAACAAGCCGATACATTGATTTAGATGATGATCACATCACTGAAAATACAAGAGCTTCTTATCCACTGGAATTTATTCCAAACACTGTTCCTGAAGGTTATGTGCGCTCTCACCCTAAGAATATAATATTTCTTACTTGTGATGCATCTGGTGTACTGCCTCCAATTGCAAGATTAAATCCTGCACAGGCACAATATCATTTTATAAGTGGTTATACATCAAAAATTGCAGGAACAGAAATTGGATTAGGAATAGAACCGCAAATAACTTTCAGTGCCTGTTTTGGCGCTCCGTTTATGGTTCGTCATCCATTCGAATATGCAGCTATGCTGAAAGAAAGAATGTTAAAGCATAAAGCTAATGTTTGGCTGGTAAATACTGGTTGGGTTGGTGGAAGATTCGGGGTTGGAAAAAGAATTTCTATTCGTCATACGAGAAATCTTCTTAATGCAGCATTGGAAGGAAAACTTGATAAAGTTCAATACAGAAAAGATAAGTTGTTTGGATTTGAAGTACCGCTTACTTGCCCTGACGTTCCTGAAGATGTTCTTGATCCTTCAAGCAGTTGGGGAAATAAAGATGAATACTGGAAAAAATATGATGCACTTGCTGCAAGGTTCATTGAGAACTTCAAACTGTTTTCTGATGGCTGCAGTGAAGAAGTTAAGAACGCTGGTCCTGTAAGACTTGGCAAATAACATTTAAATTCATTAAGTTTTAGGTAAACCATTTGGGCACTTATTAAATAACCACAAATCAAACTAATGAGGAGTAGTCCTATGAAAAAACAAATTCCAACTTTGTTTGTTCTTCTTGTTCTTATTCTTTTTTCTACTGTTGATGTTTTCTCTCAATGGGTTGCACAAACCAGTGGAACAACAGTAAGACTCCGACAACTCAAAGCCGTCAATGACAATGTTGTATGGGCTTGCGGCGCAAGCGGTGTTGTTCTCCGAACAATTAATGGTGGAACAACTTGGGAAGTTAAAACTCCTACTAATACAGGTGTAACCAATTATTCAATTGATGCTCTGGATTCTTTAACTGCGTGGGTTACTGGTACGGTTGGAGGATCTGCAGATTTCACGATCTGGAAAACTACTGACGGTGGAATGACCTGGACACCTCAATACAATAATCCTGCTGGATTTAGTGATGGAATCAGATTCTTCAATGCAAATGATGGTGTTTGCTACGCTGATCCAGATCCCTGGCCATCAACTTATTGGGAAATTTTAGTTACAACTAACGGTGGAAATACCTGGACAAGAGTGCCTGCTTCAAATATTCCACCAGCTGATAGTGCAAATGGTGAATTTGGTGCTGCCGGCTCTATCGATGTAGTTGGAAATACGGTATGGTTCAGTGCTTACTATAATGGTAACGCTAATCCAACTAAGGTTTACAAATCAACTGATAAAGGAAATACCTGGACAGTATCAGGATTCAATCAGCAGCAAGGTTTTGCTGGTTCAAGTTATGTTGCTTTTGCTGATGCTAATAATGGAGTTGCTGTTTGTCTTGATGGAACAACAGCAAAGACAACCGATGGCGGAGTAACCTGGACCGTTACACCAATTACCGGTGCTGCATTCAGATATGTAGTTAATGTTCCTGGTTTCAATCTTTATATGGCTGTTGGCAGTTCTGGTGCAAGCTGGTACTCAAATGATGGAGTTAACTGGACTTCGTTACCAACCGGCACTACACAAACTCTTTATGGAATTGATGCAACAGCAAATTATGCTTGGGCTTGCGGAAATTCCGGCACCATCTTAAGATTCCAGGGACCACCATTACCTGTTGAGTTAACTTCATTCACAGCATCTCTTGAAAAAGAAGGTGTTAACTTAATCTGGCAAACTGCCAGCGAATTAAACAATCACGGTTTTGAAATTCAGAGAAGCAGTGATAAAAGTGATTTTACAACAATTGGATTTGTAAAAGGTCACGGTTCTACTACTCAGATACAGAATTATTCTTTTCTGGATAGAAATCTTACTCCGGGGAAATTTTATTACAGATTAAAACAAATTGATTTCAACGGATACTACAACTTCTCTGATGTTATTGAAATTGATGTAAGAAGCATTGATAATTTTGCACTCGAACAGAATTATCCTAATCCATTTAATCCTTCAACATTAATTGGTTATGTATTGAAAGAAAAATCTTCTGTCAGATTATCAGTACATAACATAATTGGTGAAGAATTAGCTGTGCTTGTTAATGAAGACCAGGATAAAGGTTATCACAGTGTAATCTTTAACGCTACCAATTTACCAAGCGGAGTTTATCTATATAAATTACAGGCAGGCAATTTCACTTCGATGAAAAAAATGGTTCTGATGAAATAAATAAATGGGACACATTTCCGAGGGTGAGAAATTTTTCTCACCCTTTCTTTTTATAAATCTATTCAAACAATAATTAGAGGTAACTATGAAGATGTTACAAGAATTCAAAGCATTTGCTATGCGCGGCAATGTTGTAGATATGGCTGTTGGTATTATAATCGGCGGCGCATTCGGCAAAATTGTTTCCTCGTTTGTTGCAGATGTAATAATGCCGCCAATCGGTTTGCTGCTTGGTGGAGTTGATTTTAGCGATCTTGCAATTACTCTTAAATCAGCGGAAGAAGGTCAACCTGCTGTTATGCTTAAATATGGAATGTTTATAAATACAGTAATTGACTTTCTGATTATTGCATTCGCTATATTTATGGTAATTAAAGGAATGAATGCACTTAAAAAGAAAGAAGAAGAAAAACCTGCTGCTCCACCTGAACCACCAGCAGATGTTAAACTTCTCACAGAGATAAGAGATTTACTGAAAAAACAGTAATTATATTTTTTTATTTTGGATTTAGAAGTCACGCTAAGTTATAAATTTTTCTCAGCGTGACTTCTTTTTTTTACCTCATCAAATTTTCTTTAAAGAATTTAATTGTAAGTTCCTTTGCTTCTTTTGTTGCCTGCTTATCATAATTTGGATTGCTTGGATTTGCAAAGGCATGATCTGCATTAAAACTTTTAATAATGACTTTCTTCCCAGCTGCTTTTAGATTTTTTTCAAGATTACCATAAACTTCAGGAGTAACCCAACCATCTTTCTCTGCAAAAATGCCGAGTACAGGAGCATTAAGATTCTTAAAAGTTTCCGGAGTATTCTCAATAATTCCATAATACATTACGCAAGCTTTACCCTGTTTGCCTGCAAGAATACTTGCCTGCAATGACCAGCCACCTCCGAAGCACCAACCAATAGTTCCTATTTCAGCATCTTTACCAGCAAATTCAATTGCACCATTAACAATTTCCATAGCTCTATCTTTGTTTACTGATTGCATATACTTTGCAGCGTCTTCTCTGGCTGAAGCAACTTTACCATCATATAAATCAATAGCAAGAATATTAACATCACCAAGTTTTTCATTTAATTCATCTGCTTCGCGTTTGATGTGATCATTTAATCCCCACCATTCGTGAAAAACAAAAATGTATTTATTCGATTTTTTCTTTGATTGAACAAAATATCCGTTTGCTTCGCTGCCGCTTTTAGTTTTGAACTTAATCATTTTTCCTTTTGCATCTTTTAAAGTGAATGCATTCGGTGTTTGATGAACATCTCTGAAATTTTTATCAGATGCAAAACTTGTAAATGAGACATTTACCTGACAGCAGGATGATTTTTCCTGTGCTGACACAAAACCGGATGAAACTATCAGTGCAAGAAATAAAGTTAATATTTTCATTGAACCTCCTTTTGATTAAAAATAAATTTATGAGAGTTTTATATTTGCGTGTGAACAATAATAATTTTTTAACAGAATAAACAGGTCAATTGATGAACATTAAAATTCTTTTTTTAGTTTCAATCTTTACAGTCTTTACTGCATTTTCCTGTGCAAGCAGAGAAGAAAGAATTGAACTTATTAAACAGGAAGTTGATTTAATTCTAAAAAAAACTGATAAAGCCGAGATGTTCAAAGGATTGTTCGTTGAAGGTGAAAATCGTTCTAACTTCAGAGCATATTTTGATGATAAAGATTTAATTTTTATCAATGAAGATCTTGCAAAAGGTTATTGGAGTGGAGTTACAAATCTTTACTACTTCAAAGATGATGAACTTATTTATTTCTCTCAGAAAGAAGTTGGATTTGAAAGTGCAGAGTCAAAAAATAAAAGGACTATTGAAATAGAAATTTATTTTGATTCAGGAAAAATTCTAGATTCAACAAAAAAATTAAAAGGACAATTTGTTGATATTCCTCAAGAAGAGATTCAGCAAATTTTGAGTCACGCAAAAAAACTTCAGGAAGTTGCAAAGAATTTAAATCCAAAACTGAATTAATTTTTTTTCAGTAATCCCAATTCTGATTGAGAAATTAAGATATTTCGCTGCGCTCAATATGACAAAACTTTACTGACATTCCGGGCGAACTGAGTAATCTTTTCTGCGTCCTTGTCATTCCGAATCCCATTAGGGATGAGGAATCCTCACTCTGTTTTTAATTTAAGATATTTCGCTGCGCTCAATATGACAAAATTTGTAATGTCATTCCGGGCAAACTGAGTAATCTTTTCTGCGTCCTTGTCATTCCGAATCCCATTAGGGATGAGGAATCCTCACTCTGTTTTTAATTTAAGATATTTCGCTTCGCTCAATATGACAAAACTTGTAATGTCATTCCGGGCAAAGCGAGAAATCTTTAAGTGTGGTAGTTTGAAAAACTCTTCTTTACGAATTTGAATAAAAATTAATTCCAAAATTTTTGGTAATTAGTTTTCTTAACTTATCTTTGTCAGAAATTTTTCATACCAAATTAATCCGAAAAAAGGAGTAAAAATTGATTGCAGATCGCGTAAAGAATATGGATGCTTCACCCACAATGATGGTTGCAGCTGAAGCTAAAAAATTAAAATCGCAAGGCGTTAATATTATTGATTTAAGTGTCGGTGAGCCGGATTTTCACACGCCAAATCCGATTAAGGATGCAGGCAAAATCGCAATTGATGAGAATAAAACCCGTTACACATTAAATCAAGGTACTGTAGAATTAAGAACTGCAATTGCAGCAAAACTTAAAAGAGATAATCATCTTGATTACAACATAAATGAAATTATTGTTTCCAACGGTGCAAAACAAAGTGTGTTCAATGCGATTCTTGCAACTGTAAATCCCGGCGATGAAGTAATAATTCCAGCACCATATTGGGTTTCTTATCCAGCGATGGTTCATCTTGCTGATGGTGTATCAGTCATAATTGATACTGATGAAAAAAATGGTTTTAAGGTCACAGCGGAACAATTAAGAAAAGCGATTACACCGAAAACAAAAATGTTTATTCTCTGCAATCCATCAAATCCTACTGGTTCAGCATATACAAAAGATGAATTACAACAAATTGCTGATGTAGCGCTTGAAAATAATTTCTATGTGCTCTCAGATGAAATTTATGAAAAGATGGTTTACGACGATTTTAATTTCGTTAGTTTTCCTTCACTTCATCCTGAATTAAAAAAGAAGACTATTCTTGTAAACGGAGTTTCAAAAACTTATGCTATGACTGGTTGGAGAATTGGTTATGCAGCCGGACCTGAAGCCGTGATAAATGGTATAAATAAAATTCAAAGTCATACAACATCTCACGCTTCATCAATTTCACAAGCAGCTGCAATTGAAGCTGTTGCCGGGCCGCAATACATAATTGATGAGATGTTGATCGAGTTCAGAAAAAGAAGAGAATACATTTATAATGAGTTGACATCAATAAAAGGTGTAAGTTGTTACAAACCTGAAGGAGCTTTTTATCTGTTCCCAAACATATCAACATTTTTTCATCATCATACAGACACTTTGAAAATTGAAAGTTCATTTGACTTTGCAATGTTTTTGCTGCACGAAGCTCATATAGCTGTTGTTCCCGGAAGTGCTTTCGGTAAGGAAGGATATATCAGATTATCTTATGCAACTTCAATGGATCATCTTAAAGAAGCTGTTTACAGATTAAAGAAAACACTTAATCATTTGATTTAATTATTTACTAAGCTTTAGCAGCAAAGCTTTTTCAACCTGTTCAGTCGGCATTTTCTCGCCAGTCCAGATTTCAAATGATTTAGCTGCCTGATTTACAAGCATCTTAATTCCATCAACTGTTTTTGCCCCGCTGCTCTGAGCAAGTTTGAGCAGTTTTGTTTCGGCAGGATTGTAAACCAAATCAAATACAATTTGATTCTTCGTAAACATATCTTTCTGCGTTAGTACAGCATCATCATTCTCCGGGTACATTCCCACTGAAGTAGCATTAACAACCAAAGAAGAATTCTTAATGATGTCTTTAATATCCGGAGGCATCAGTTCATTCACAGTGAATGAATCATATTTCATCTTTGTTTTAAAGAATTGCCGGAGTGTTTCGGCTCTTTGTTCAGTTCTGTTTACAAGATGAATTTTAGAAGGTCTGAAATGTTTGATAAGAGTATAAATTACAGCTCGTGCAGAACCACCGGCACCAATTACAACACATTCATTATCTGAAATTTCTTTTTTGTACATATACAGCGACTCAAGAACACCGGCAACATCTGTATTGTAACCAAATAATTTACCTTCTTCAACAAGCACAGTGTTTATTGCCCCGACCATTGAAGCTTCTTCGGAGACTTTTGACATAAACTCTTTTACTTTTACTTTGTGTGGAATTGTAACATTAAATCCTCTGAATCCTAATGCTACTAATCCTTTGATTGCGCTTTTTAGATTTGCAGGAACAACATTAAACGGAAGATACAGATAATCAAGTCCTGTTAATTCAAATGCGACATTATGAATAAAAGGTGAATAAGTATGTTTGATGGGATGACCAACCAATCCAACCAATCTAGTTTTTAAATGCATTGAGTCTTTCATAAGAAAATTTTAATAAATTAAATTTCACCAAGAAGTCTCTTAAACAATTTCGAAGTCTTAATATCCGGATATTCATTTTCAAACTCACTGCGAATATCAGGATTGATTGCAAATGCTTTTTTAAGGCAGTCAATTGCTTCCTGAGTTCGGTGAAGAATGAAATTTATTTTTGCTTTGGAATAAAGTGAATTTGAATCATTCGGATTTATTCTCAGACACTGATCGTAAGCATTAAGAGCATTCAACCATTGATTAGCTTCATAATAAGTTTCAGCAAGATTATACCAGATGTCATATCCATCTGGCTGAAGTCGTGCTGCTTCTAAGTAACTTTTGATTGATTCTTCAAGATGTCCAAGTGAATATTCAAGATCAGCTTTTGCACGCCAAGCATCAGGATCATCACTTGAAATTGAAATTGCTTTGTTAAAATCTCTCAAAGCCAATTGATATTTACCGAGAGAATCATAACAATAACCTCTGGCCAGATAAGCTTCAAAATATTCTTCATCACTTTCAATTGCATCAGAGTAATACTTAACTGCATTTTGCAAATCGCCTAATTCTTCATAAACACTTGCGAGATTATAGAAAGCCGTTTCATCATAAGGATCAATCTCAATGACTTTCTGAAAACACTCAATTGCCTGCTGAAGTTTTCCAAGATCAGCAAGTGTATTTCCTTTATTATACCAGGCACTTGAGAAATCATCGCGAATTGATGTAGCAAGATCAAAGCAATTAATTGCTTCTTCCAGTTTACCGGTTTTAACTAAAATAATTCCTTTGTTATACCAACCGCTTGCATTGTAAGGATCAAAGTCAAGAAATTTTTCGTATGCCTCGAGTGATTTTTCAAAATTGTTCAAAGCTTCATAACAGAATCCAAGCTCGTAATAAACTTCAATGTAATTTGGGTCTATACTAATTGCTTTTTCGAAATATGGAATTGCTTCTGAATATTTGAATTGTCTTTGGTACAAAAGACCAAGACTGAAATATGCATCTTCATTTTCAGGATCTAATTCGAGAACTCTGCGAAGAGATTCTTCTGCCTGTTGATAGAGTCCCATATTTTCTTCGGCAGCAGATTTATCAACAAGAGTTTCGGCATCATTAGGATTAAGTGACAATGCTTTATCAAAACATTCAATTGCTTCTTCAAATTTCATCAAACCATTAAGAAGAATTCCCTTCTTCAGCCAAAGTTCTGAGTTGTAGGGAAAAATTTCGAGTAATTTATTTGTGAAATAAAGTCCGTCTTCAAACCGAATAAAATCAATGCAATCCTGAATTAAATCTTCAATTCGTTCAATTGAGTTATAGATATAACCATTTTCAAGTATTGCTTTACACTCTTTTATTTCTTCTTCAAGATTATCAGATGATTCTGAATTATCTTCCTGTGAAAACTCTGAATCGTATAATGACATTAAATCTCCTAACTATTATATATTTCCTAAAAAAATCTAATTGGAATTATTACCAAAATCAAGGTGAGCAAAATTTTGATTTTAATAAAAAAATATTAACTGATTCAGCGGTTTGAATTTTTGAATTTCAAACCGCTTACTCAGATTTAAAAAATTAATTTCTTAAAACCGAAGTAACTTTTTCGGCAGCTTCTTTCAGACTTTTAGCAACTTCAAAATGCAAATCAGAAGCTGCAAGTAATTCAGCTGCTTCCTGAGCATTTGTACCTTCAAGTCTTACAACAATTGGAACTTTTACAGCCATTTCTTTTGCTGCATCAATTACACCTTGAGCTACTCTATCGCAACGAACAATTCCACCAAAAATATTTATGAGTATGGCTTTAACATTTGGATCAGATAATATAATCTTAAATCCATTCGCTACAGTTTCTTTATTTGCACCGCCGCCAACATCAAGAAAGTTTGCAGGTTCACCACCGGCAAGTTTTATAATATCCATCGTTGCCATTGCAAGTCCGGCACCGTTAACCATACAACCAACATTTCCATCCAACTTGATATAGTTCAGATTATATTTTGATGCTTCGATTTCAAGTGGATCTTCTTCGTCAAGATCACGATAAGCTGCAATTTCCGGATGACGGAATAAAGCATTGTCATCAAAATTCATTTTCGCATCGAGAGCAACAACTCTGTCATCATTAGTAATGATTAAAGGATTAATTTCAAGAAGCGAAGCATCAGTTTCTTCATAAGCACGATAAAGATTTTTAATGAAAGGAATGAAGCTTTTGAAAGCATCTCCCTGAAGTCCTAATGCAAAAGCTAATTTTCGTGCCTGATAATTCTGCAATCCAACAGAAGGATCAATCCATTCTTTAATAATTTTTTCCGGTGTTTCTTCAGCAACTTTTTCGATTTCAACTCCACCTTCGGTAGAAACCATTATTACATTTTTAGAAACAGCTCTATCGAGAAGAATTCCGAGATACAATTCTTTTTTATAATCAAGACCTTCTGCAAGAAAAATTGTTTTTACAATTTTTCCTTCCGGACCAGTTTGATGAGTAACAAGGATATTACCTAAAATTTTCTCAGCATACTCAGTAGCTTTTTCCGGAAGAGTAGTGAACTTTACTCCGCCTTCGAGTAAAAGATTTTCCCGATTGCGAACATCATAAATTTTACCTTTACCTCTTCCACCGGCGTGGATCTGTGATTTTACTACAAATTGATTTATACCTCTCGACTGAAGTTCAGCAAGAGCTTTATCAAATTCAATCATTGATTTTACTGCTATTCCATCCTGAACCGGAACGGAATATTTTTTTAGAATTTCTTTTGCCTGATACTCATGTATTTTCATTATAAACCTTTATTTATTTTTAAATAAGATTGTCATATTATGCTTTTTAAAGTTTGACGAAAACACTTTAAATAAATTTTAATCCTTCGACAAGCCTGACTGCCGTCAGGCAGGCTCAGGAAGACATTAATGGAAAACTATTATTATTCACTCATAAAAGGATAACGCCAATCTTTTGGAGGATCGAAAGTTTCCTTTATTGTTCTTGCTGTCATCCAGCGCATTAGGTTCATTGCACTTCCGGCTTTATCATTTGTACCGGAAGCTCTTCCTCCGCCAAACGGCTGCTGACCAACAACTGCTCCTGTTGGTTTATCATTGATATAAAAATTACCGGCAGCATTACGCAATGCATCGGACATCTTAACAATTGCTTTTCTATCTTGTGCGAAAATCGCTCCCGTTAATCCATAAGGTGATGTTTCATCACAAAGTGTTAATGTTTCATCAAGTTTGTTATCATCATAGACATAAATTGTTAAGACAGGACCAAAAATTTCTTCCTGCATTGTTTTGAATTTCGGATTAGTCGTAACAATAGTTGTCGGTTCAATGAAGTATCCTTTGGAATTATCAAAATTACCACCAGTTATAATTTCAGCTTCATTAGATGATTTTGCATATTTGATATAACCGGTTATCGTTTCGAATGCCCCTTTATCAATTACAGCTCCCATAAAATTTGTAAAGTCTTCTACATCACCCATTTTAATTTTGCCGACTTCTGCAACAAACTTTTCTTTAAAATCTTTCCAGATAGATTTCGGAACATACATTCTTGAAGCAGCAGAACATTTCTGTCCCTGATATTCAAAAGCGCCTCTTAATGCTGCAACTACAAGTGCATCAACATCAGCAGAATTGTGAGCAAAGATAAAATCTTTTCCACCGGTTTCACCAACAATTCGTGGGTAGTATTTCATATTCTTAAGATTGTCTGAAATTAACTTCCACATATTCTGAAAAACTTCTGTTGAACCAGTGAAATGAATTCCGGCAAGATTTGGATTAGTCATTGCAGGATTACCAACTTGTCCACCAGAACCAGGAACAAAATTAATAACGCCTTTAGGCATTCCTGCTTCTTCAAATAATTTCATCAGCCAGTAAGCTGAATAAACTGCGCTCGATGCAGGTTTCCATAAACTAACATTTCCTACTAAAGCTGGTGCAGTTGGAAGATTTCCGGCAATTGATGTGAAGTTAAATGGTGTAACGGCAAAAATATATCCTTCAAGTGGACGATATTCCATTCTGTTCCAAATACCTGCAGAAGAAAATGGCTGATCTTCCATCAGTTTAGCAAAGTAATAACTGTTAAAACGATAGAAATCAACTAACTCAGCAGCAGAATCAATTTCCGCTTGATGAACAGTTTTAGATTGACCAAGCATTGTGGCTGCATTTAATGTTGCTCTCCAAGGACCGGCTAACAACTCAGCCATTTTAAGAAATACAGAAACTCTGTGTTCCCAAGGCATTTCAGCCCATTCTTTTCGTGCTTCCAGAGCCGCTTCAATTGCCATATCAACTTCTTTTTTGCTGGCTTTATGATAAACTCCAAGAATGTGACTATGATTGTGCGGTATTCTGATTTCTTCAGTGTTACCTGTTTTGATTTCTTTCCCACCAATGATTAGTGGAATTTCAACTTGCTGGGATTTTAATTCGGCTATCTTTTTCTTTAACTCTTCTCGTTCGGGACTTCCGGGTTTGTATGATTTTACGGGTTCATTAACTGGTAATGGTACTTTGAAATATGCGTTAGACATTTTCTTATCCTCATAATTAAAAATTGTGGTATGAAAATTAAAGCTTTTGGGCGGGATTATCAATTAATCATAAGACTGAAAAAGTATGATTAACTTAAAACTTTTAAATTGTTTTTCCCTTATGAATGAGACGCGATTTGATCATCAAAAAATTGACATAATCAATTAACTTTTTATTATACAAAATACTTTGCTGTTATTGATTTTGATAGTATTTTTTCAGTGAAATTAAAGAGGCTACTTTGGATTTCAATCGAGTATTATTAGGGCGATAAATAATTATTCATTAAAAAATAATTTTTAGGAGAGATATATGACTGAATTACACCCATCAGTTACAACTATTCCACGCCTATATCGTTATCTTACCGAAGAATTTAATAAAACAACGAATAAAGATATAATAAAATACAAAGTTCAAGGAAAGTTTGTTGGAGTGTCTTATGACCAGTTTAAGGAAGAAACCGATAGTTTTGCTTTTGGACTGGCTAATCTTGGCGTTAAAAGGGATGACAAAATTTCAATCATTTCTGAAAACCGACCGGAATGGGTTTATAGTGATATGGCAATTCTTGCTCTTGGTGCTATTGATGTTCCGCTTTATCCATCTCTGACTGCTGAATCTGTTGAGTTTATTGTTAATAATTCTGAATCGAAAGGAATTATTGTATCTAATAAGTTTCAGTTGAATAAATTCCTTAAAATCAGAAATAATTGTAAAACAGTTGAGTTCATAATCATCTACAATGAAAAAGATTTTGATCCAAATGTTCCCGGACTTTATACATTCAAACAAGTGCAGGATATTGGTAAAAGATATCAAAAGGAACATCCGAATTTGCTGAAAGATAGCATTGAGTTTACCAAACCAGAGGATATCTGTACAATTATTTATACTTCAGGAACTACCGGTGAACCGAAAGGTGTAGTATTAACACATAACAATATTCTATCTAATGTTCGTGCTGCACTTGAATGCTTCCCTATAAACAAAGATGATGTTTTTCTTTCATTCCTTCCTCTCTGTCACATATTTGAAAGAATGGCTGGATATTACACAGCATTTTCTTCCGGCGGAACAATCTGTTATGCAGAAAGCATTGAAACTGTTGCACAGGATTTAGTAGCAGTTAAACCTACTATTATGACTACTGTTCCCCGTTTATTTGAAAGAATGTATTCGAAGATTATAAAGAATGTTGAATCACAACCGGAGAAAAAACAAAAAATATTTTTCTGGGCAATTGATGTTGGAAAAGAATATGCTCAGGCGAAGAAAAAAGGAAGAGTTCCGTTATCACTCGCAGCGAAACATAAAATTGCAGATAAACTTGTGTTTAAGAAGTTGAGAGAAAGAACAGGTGGAAGGTTAAGATTTTTTATTTCCGGTGGAGCGGCTTTATCTAAAGATCTTGGTGAATTTTTTGAAGCAGCTGGAATTCTGATTATCGAAGGTTACGGCTTAACTGAATCATCTCCAGTAATTGCCGCAAACAGAGTTGATGATTATAAATTCGGAACTGTGGGAAAACCATTCCCTGGCGTTGAAGTAAAGATTGCTTCAGATGGAGAAATACTTGCAAAAGGTCCAAACATAATGCAAGGTTATTACAAGAATAAAAAAGAAACTGATGCAACAATTATTGATGGATGGCTTCACACAGGTGATATCGGAGAATTTGATTCCGAGGGGTTCTTAAAAATTACAGACAGAAAAAAACATCTGTTTAAAACTTCTGCCGGAAAATATATTGCACCAACTCCGATTGAAAATCTTTTCCTCGCAAGTAAATACATTGACCAGTTTGTTTTGATTGGTGATAGAAGAATGTTTCTTACAGCTTTAATTGTTCCCGATTTCGAAGCATTGAAAGAATATGCTGATTCAAATAAAATTCCATACACAAAAGTTGATGATTTAGTACGAGATGATAGAATTTATAAATTGCTTGAGTCGGAATTAAATCAAATGCAGAGACAACTTGCAAATTATGAACGTGTCCGAAAGTTTGCTTTGCTCGATAAACCATTTACAATTGAAACTGGTGAAATTACACCAAGCTTAAAAGTCAGAAGAAAATATATTGAAGAGCGCTACCGAAATCTGATAGAAAAGATGTATGAAAGTTTAGAGAAAAAGGAGAGTTAAACTTTATTTAACAACTCTATCATTTTAGTGTGAATCTTTCCATTGGTGGAAAGGATTGTTTTATTAAAAATTGAAATTGGATTACCGTTAAAATCAGTAACCTTTCCACCAGCTTCTTCAACAATAAGTTTACCGGCACAAATATCCCAAGGATTCAGATGAACTTCCCAGAAACCATCAAATACACCTGAGGCGACATAACAAAAATCAATTGCAGCTGAGCCAAGTCTTCTTACTGCACGAGCAACTTTCAACATCTCGATGAATCTTTCAAAAACTTTTTCGGGATTCTCTGCTACATTGTAAGGAAATCCTGTTACCAACAAACTTTCTTCAATATTTTCATTTGAGTTAACAAAAATTTTTTTACCATTCTCAAACGAGCCGCTTCCCTTTTCAGCTGAATAAATAACATCACGCATAACATCATAAACAACTCCGGCAACAGTTTCATTCTTATATTGTAATCCGATTGAAACAGAAAAAATTGGTAAGCCGTGAGCAAAGTTTGTTGTTCCATCAAGCGGATCAATCACCCAAAGATAATCTGAGCTGCTTTTGGTTTCTCCACCTTCTTCAGCAAGAATATTGTGAGAAGGATATTTCTTTTTAATGAAGTCAATAATTGTTCGCTCTGATTTTTTATCAATTTCTGTAACAAGGTTTTTGAGATTGTTGGATTTAATTTCGATCGTGAATCTTGTTCCGTGAGCATTACGAATAATTTCGCCTGCTTCTTTTGCTATGTAAATTATATCTTGAATCATATTTTTTTATTATGAATAAATTAAAGTGTTGTTATTAAAAAATATTTTAAAAAAATTGCATTTGTAATTTATCATTTATTTGTCGAAGAATAATTGCGGACAATCAAACTAAATGGGTTAATCAGTTTAATACTGTTATTTATAAGTGTTCTTATAAACTCAATTCATTCACAAAGTATTTTTGATTCAGGATTTGGCAATAACGGAATTGTCATCCCTCCGATTAAATCCCTCAATAGCGGTTCGTGGACTTTATCAATTCAGAGCGATAAAAAAATTTTTATTGCTGGCTGGGCTTATACCGATGAAGAAACTCCAAGTAACATATCAATTTCAAGAATCTTTGAAAACGGTGAACCTGATACTGCTTTCAATTCTACTGGTTTATTCAGCATTGGAAATTCAACATGGGAAGATGCTTATTCTTCAACAATCCAACCTGATGGTAAAATCCTGGTTGCAGGAAGATTCTACAATGGAAGAAGCTGGGATTTTTTATTAGTAAGATTTAATGAAGACGGAAGTCTTGATACAACCTTTGCACAAAAAGGTTACGCAACAAAAGATTTCGGGAAAGATGACAGAGCTTTCTCTGTTGATATTCAATCAGATGGAAAAATTCTTTTATGTGGTTTTGCTGAAAGATTTAATTGGGATTTTGCAATAGCAAGATTTAACACAGATGGAAGCATTGATACAACTTTCGGTGAAAAAGGCAGCACAATATTAAATATTGGTTCTTATAACGATGTTGCGTTTTCAATTAAAGCTCAACAAGATGGGAAAATAATTGTTTGTGGCTGGACTTATATATTTGGTAGTTGGGACTTTGCTTTGGTCAGATTAAATGCTGATGGTTCACTAGATAAAACTTTTGGTTCAACAGGAATTGTTACTACTGATTATCATCATCTTTATAATACATCCCATTCAATAGCAATTCAAAGTGACGGGAAATATGTTGCTGCAGGATATACGGAAAAACCTGATTCGCCTGATTCGGATATTATGCTGGTGAGATACAATACTGATGGAACGATTGATAAATCATTTGGCAATGAAGGAATCGTTCTCGCAGATTATAAAGACGCCAACGATTTTGCCTGGGTTGTTAAAACTGATAAATATGATAAACTTGTAGTCGGTGGTAATGTAACAATAAATGCTTCTAAAATTCTTCAGGTTGCAAGATTTAATAGTGATGGATCACCTGATTTATCTTTTGGTGAAAATGGAATATTAGTTACTCAAATCTTTGGCTTTGATGAAGAGTGCAGAGATCTTTTAATTCAACCAGATGGAAAAATTTTGCTAACCGGTTATTTTTCAGACAGAAGAAACACAAAAGCGTTTATCATAAGATTGACTAACCCATATAATTCAATTAATTCCAAAACAGAAATTTTGTCAAATAATTTTCCTAATCCTTTTAACACATCAACAAAAATTACTTATGTGATTCCAACTAATCTGGCAGAAGACAAAAAATTTCTCTCTGTAAATATTAAAGTCTATGATATACTCGGTAGAGAAATTGAAACTTTGGTAAATGATTTTCAGGAACCCGGATTATATCAAGTGCAATTTCCTTCATTCACTCAATCCTCTGAGCTAAGCAGCGGCATTTATTTCTATAGAATTGATATAAATGGAATTTCAGATGTAAAAAAGATGCTGCTGATTCGGTAATAAATCCCGACTGATATTTTCAAGTCAGTTATACTTCAAGTAAAAGTACCTTCCTTGATAGCTCAAATCAAATTGGATATATTAGTCACAGTTAAAAACAAAGAATTGAAAATATGACAAACATTCACGGAGAAACAGAAATTCTAACAGATAATCAAAAAAGTTTTATTGATGACATCCCGGATTTACTTCCGGTTCTTCCGTTAAGGGATATTGTAATCTATCCATATATGATTTTCCCTGTTCTTGTTGGAAGAGAACAATCAATTCGAGCAGCAAACTATGCAGCCGAACAAACAAAATACATTTTCCTTTCAACGCAAATAAAATCAAGTATAGAAGATCCTTCGCCGGAAGATATTTATCGTGACGGAACAATTGCCAAGATTGTTCAGATTCTTAAACTCCCAAACGGTTTAATGAAAATTCTTGTTGATGGACTTGTTCAGGGAAGAATAGTTTCATTTACTGACAGAAAAGAATTTTTTGAGGCAAAGATTGAAGCAGTATTTCCAAAAGTTGAAATTGATCACGAGATGAATGCATTGGTTCGTCAGATGACACAATTATTTAAGGATTATGTTAAAATCAGCCGAAATGTTCCTAACGATACAATCGCCGCATTTGATAATATTGAAGAACCAGATCGTAAACTTTTCTATGCTGCTGCGAATGTAATTCAACCAATAGAAGTTAAACAATCAATTTTGCAAAAGACAACTTTAAAAGAGCAATACTATGAACTGATTAAAGTGCTTAACTCAGAAATTGATATACTGAAAATTGAGAAAGAGATTGATTCGAAGGTTCAGGAGAACATAGCAAAAACTCAGCGCAAGTTTATAATTCAGGAACAAATAAAAATTCTGCAGGATGAACTTGGTGAAGATGAAGATGCATCACCGGAGTTTTCAAAACTTCGTGAAGCAATTAAAAAAGCTAAAATGCCGGAAGAAGTTGAAGCAAAAGCATTGGAAGAATTAAACAAGCTGAAGAAAACTCCTCCAATGTCTCCAGAATCAACTGTCATCCGCAATTATCTTGATTGGCTTATTGATGTTCCCTGGTCGAAAAAAACAAAAGATAACTTGAACATAAAACATGTTCAGAAAATTCTGGATGAAGATCATTTCGGATTGGAAAAACCGAAGGAAAGAATTATTGAACACATCGCTGTTCTTAATCTTGTTAAGCAGATGAAAGGACAGATTCTATGCTTTGTTGGACCTCCGGGAGTTGGAAAAACTTCACTCGGGAAATCTATTGCAAGGGCACTTGGAAGAAAGTTTGTCAGAATTAGTCTTGGTGGTGTTCGCGATGAAGCAGAAATTCGGGGTCACAGAAGAACTTATATCGGTTCAATGCCAGGCAAAATTATTCAATCGATGAAAAGAGCCGGAACTATCAATCCTGTTATTCTTCTTGATGAGATTGATAAAATGAGTATGGATTTTCGCGGTGATCCTTCTGCTGCAATGCTTGAAGTTCTTGATCCTGAACAAAATCATTCTTTCAATGATCACTATCTTGAAGTTGATTATGATTTAAGTCAGGTGTTGTTTATCACTACAGCAAATGTAAGATATAACATTCCTCTTCCACTTCAGGATAGAATGGAAATAATAGAACTGCCGGGATATCTGGAATATGATAAACTAGAAATTGCCAAAAGGCATATTTTACCAAAAGAACTTGCTGCACACGGATTAGTTAATAAAAATGTAACCGTTACCGATGAAGCAATCAGAAAAATAATTCGTGAATACACAAGAGAATCTGGTGTAAGAAATCTTGAAAGAGAGATTGCAACTGTATGCAGAAAAATTGCTCGTGACATTGTACTTAAAGAATCGTCAAACGGAAAATCAGCAGCAAAAAGAAAATATCTTGTTGATGAAAATAAAGTTGAAGAATATCTGAAAGTTCCGAGATATCGTTATTCAAAGCATAGTAAAACATTAAAAGTCGGAAGCGTAACTGGTCTTGCCTGGACGAGCACCGGTGGTGAAATTCTTAATGTTGATGCCGCAGTAATGATTGGACCTGGTAAATTAACTTTAACTGGTCAATTGGGAAATGTTATGAAAGAATCAGCTCACGCAGCATTGAGTTACTTGAGAGCACACGCAAAGGAACTTCATCTCAATCCTGATTTCTTCAAAGGGAAAGAAATACATGTTCATCTGCCCGAAGGAGCAATACCAAAAGATGGTCCTTCAGCAGGAGTTGCAATGGCAATGGCAATGTATTCTGCAGTAAGTGGAATTCCCGCTTCGAATAATGTTGCAATGACAGGAGAAATTACTCTTACTGGCTCCATACTTGCAATTGGCGGATTAACAGAAAAACTTTTAGCCGCTAAGCGAAATGAAATTGAAACTGTTTTGATTCCCAAAGAAAATGAAATTGATTTGAAAGAAATTCCAAACGAAGTTAAAGAAGGTGTAAAAATAGTTCTGATTGAAAAAATTGAAGATGCAATTCCTTATGTTTTTCCGTCACTTAAAAAATCTGTAAAGATTAAAAAGAAGTCAAAGAAATAATGGCAGAAACTTTAGAAACTAAAAAAGATGCTGTACTTTCTGAACAGTATGAATTGCTAATAAAACAATTAAAAAGTCTTTTATCGAAAGACGAAAAATTAATCACTAATCTTGCTAATCTTACTGCGGCTATTAAACAAACATTTGACAAAATCAGCTGGGTTGGTTTCTATTTATTCGATGGTGAGAGATTGTATCTTGGACCGTTTCAGGGAAAAGTTGCCTGCACAACAATCAAATTGGGTAAAGGAGTTTGTGGAACTGCTGCAGAAAAAGGCGAAACGATCATTGTACCAGATGTAAATAAATTTCCCGGCCACATTTTTTGTGATCCTGATTCTAAATCTGAAATTGTAATTCCAATGTTTAAGAACAATAAACTCATTGGAGTTTTAGATCTGGATTCTGATTCTTATAATTCATTTGATGAAACTGATAAAAAATATTTGGAAGAAATTGTTAAATTTCTAACAGAAGAAATTATAAATTAAAAGTTATGGCTTATCAAGTAACAGCAAGGAAATGGCGTCCACAAAAGTTTAATGAAGTTGTTGGACAAGAACATATAACTGAGACATTAAAAAATTCGCTCAGAAAAAATAGAATTGCTCACGCTTATATATTCACCGGACCAAGAGGTGTTGGAAAAACAACTACAGCAAGAATATTAGCAAAAGCACTTAATTGTTTGAATCCTGTAGATTACGAACCGTGCAACAAATGCCAGATGTGTAAGGCAATCAACGAAATGCAGTCTATGGATATTATCGAAATTGATGCTGCAACAAATCGCGGAATTGATGAAGTAAGAACTTTAAGAGAATCTGTAAAAT
>Ga0272446_1002995_pt1 | contig 22045 bp, 9 predicted proteins | sample YNPCB0061_FD_194587 | JGI IMG/M metagenome (GOLD analysis project Ga0272446, IMG submission 194587) | Hot spring microbial mat communities from Yellowstone National Park, WY, United States - YNP-CB-006-1 | ecosystem: Environmental > Aquatic > Thermal springs > Hot (42-90C) > Sediment | place... | reverse complement strand
CCCGGCTATGAGACCGTTGTGACCTACACGGTTTCGGCGACGCCGCTGGCACCGTGCTACAGCATCACCCCGCTCAGCCAAACGGTGTACATGTCCAACGGGGCCGTAATCAGCAACGTCAATTTCACGGCTTCGTTTGTGCCCTTCCCAGTCACGCTGACCGTTCGCCTCACCGAAGCAGTCTTCGTTCCCGGCGCGATTCCCATCACACCGGTGATCGTCCCGCCGGCCCGCTCCAATGGCATCGGCAATTTCAGCACCGTCACCTATCGCGTCCAAAGCAGCGACGGCAGCTACAGCCAGACACAGACTCAAAACGTGTCTTTTTTCAGCACGACTCAAGTCATTTTTGCGCCAACGGTCAGCGTCGAGCCGGCCAATGGGAACTGCCAGCGCGCCTTCACGGTGACCGTGCTGTCTCTGCTGCCGCCTTACCAGGGCGTCATCCCCTGGAAGTATGTGCCCGCCAGCGCGACGCAAGTCGTCACCCTGTCTCCAACCAGCAACACGGCGTTTGTGCCCTTCCTGGCCTACCACTACTGGGTGTGGACGCCGATCGTGATTCGCTGAAGGCGCGTTCAGAGCGCAGCGCGTCATATTCGCGGCGGCCAGGTCGTGTGAAGCGATCTGGCCGCTTTTTTGTACAATCGGCGCAGTCTTTGAGGCAGGAGCAGCAGATGAAAATCACCAGCGTGAAGACCGCAGCCACGATCGGCCACGGCATGCATTTGTGGGTGAAAGTGCAGACCGACGCCGGCGTCACCGGCATCGGCGAATGCGTGCACGGCGGCAAGCAAGCCATCGCCATCATTCAGTATCTGGAGCAAAAGTTGATCGGGCGCGACCCGTTCGCGATCGACGCGCTATTTGAAGAAATGCGCCGCAGCCACGTCTTCGACGGCGGCACGGGCGGCGCGCTCATCACGGCGCTCACCGGCGTCGAGATTGCGCTATGGGATCTCAAGGGCAAGGCGCTGGGCGCGCCCGTCTATGAGCTGCTGGGCGGCAAGTTCCGCAACAAGATCTGGATGTACTGCGATTGCCAGGTGGATCCGGGCATGGAGTTCGACGAGATCGAGCAGGTGGTGCACGGCGTGCTGGCCAAAGGCTTCACCGCGCTCAAGATAGACCTGGACATCGGGGCGTACTCGGCGGGGCGCATTCCGGTGGACGCTGACACACAGGTGCTCACCCTCAAAGAGGGCGTGTTCAGCAAGGACAAGTTCAACTACACCGCCATGCAGCGCGAACACGAGCGCATGTTGCAGGTGGTGGACATGGTGACGCGGGCAGCCGGCAAGGATGTGGCCGTCGCCGCCGACCTGCACACCCGCCTGGACGCGCCGAGCGCGACTCGGCTGGTGCGCGATCTGGATCAATATCACCTGCTCTGGCTGGAAGAGCCGGTGCCGCCGGAGAACATTGACGCCATGCGCGAGGTGAAGCGGCACAGCCACACGCCCATCTGCGCCGGCGAGAACATCTACCTGCGCTTCGGCTTTCGCGAGCTGATCGAGAAGCAGGCTGTGGACATCGTCATGCCCGACCTGCCCAAATGCGGCGGCCTGAGCGACGGGCGAAAGATCGCCAACCTGGCCGAGCTGTACTACATCCCGTTTGCCCCGCACAACGTCTCGTCGCCCATCGGCACGATGGCCAGCGCGCATGTGTGCGCCAGCGTGCCGAACTTCCTGGTGCTGGAGTGGCACTGGAACGAGCGGCCATACTGGACCACGATCATCAAGGAAAAGGAAGACATCATCAAGGGCGGGTACATCGAGTTGAGCGACCGGCCGGGCATCGGCGTGGAACTGGACGAAGCGGTCGCGCGCCAGTATCAGTATCCGGGCACGACGTGGTTTGAATAGCGACGCCGGCCAGCGCCGCAGTGTCACGTGGCGAATATCTCGCCCAGGCTTTCGCGCTGATGAATGCGCCGAATGGCTTCGGCGAACAACGGGGCCACCGAGACCACCTCGACTTTGTCCGAAAAGGGTTCGGGTTGATTCTCGACCGTGTCGGTTACCAGCACACGCTGAATGGGGCTGGCGTCGAGACGGGCCTGGGCGCCGGCAGTGAACACCGCGTGTGTCACGCAGGCGAGCACGGCGCGCGCGCCCTGCTCCATCAGCCGGTTGGCCACCTCGATCAGCGTATTGCCGGAGATGGTGAAATCATCGACGATGACGGCGGTTTTGTCCCGCACATCGCCGACAATCTCCACAATGCGCGCCGATTCGTCATGGCCCAGGCGCTCCTTGCTGGCAATAGCGAGAGACGCGCCGAGACAGGCGGCATACTTGCGGGCCTGCTTGACAAAGCCGGCATCTGGCGCGACCACCATCAGGTTATCGGGCCGGCTGGCTTGCAGGCGCTCACACAGCGCCGGCAGGCCGTACAGGTTGTCCACGGGAATGCGGAAGAAGCCCTGAATCTGTGGGGAATGCAGATCCATCGTGATGACGCGATTGGCGCCGGCGATCTCGATCGCGTCGGCGCACACCCGCGCGCGGATCGAGACGCGCGGCTCATCCTTCTTGTCGCCTTTGGCATAGCTGAAGTACGGCACTACCGCTGTGACCGAGGCCGCCCCGGCGCGCTTGAAGGCGTCCAGCCAGAACAGCAATTCCATGAAATTGTCGTTCGTGGGGAAGACGGTGCCTTGCACCAGATAAATCTCGCGCCCGCGCACATTCTCGAAGATGCGCACAAACAAATTGCCTTCCGAGAAGCGCAAAGTCTCGCTGCGACCCGGCTCAATCCCGAGGTGGCTGCAAATGCGGGCGGTGAGCTGCGGGCTGCCGCTGCCACCGAAGACCATCAGGCTGTCGTCGCACATGCCGGCTTCCTCCTCCTGTGTGGCTGTTTGAAGCTCCAGTCTTGAATGCGTCCACTATAGTACGCTGAATCAATCGGCAGACAACCCCGGTTGAACCGCCGGTCGCTGAGCCTGCCGAACCGCCGGTCGCTGAGCCTGCCGAAGCGCCGGTCGCAGCCGGATCGAGGATAATCCACCGGTCTGGAGGTGATGCCTGTGCCGCTCATGCACACCCGCGTCTTTCGCGTGCGCTACTATGAGTGCGACGCCTACGGCCATGTGAACAATGTGAACTACCTGCGCTACATGCAGGAAGCCGCCTTCGACGCCTCGGCGGCAGCCGGCTATGATTTTGCGCGCTATCAGGCGCTGGGGCGCAACTGGTGGGTGCGCCGCACCGACATCGAGTACTTGCGGCCGGCGCGCTATGGCGATTCAGTCGAAGTCAGGACGTGGGTGCTGGACTTTCAACGTGTGCGCTCGCGGCGCGTGTATGAGATGCGCCGGCTTGCTTCCGGCGACATGCTCGCCCGCGCCGTGACCGACTGGGTGTATGTGGACGCTGCCACCGGCCGGCCCGTTCGCGCGCCGGCTGAGATGGTTGCCGCCTTCATGGGAGATGACGCGCTGAATTGCGCCGCGCCGAATGACAACGCGCCGAGCGCGTCTGCGCAGTCCATTCCCCCGCGCGAAGACTTTCCAGAGCCGGCCCCGCCCCCGCCTGGCGTCTTTTGCATGCGCCGCCGCGTCTCGTGGAGCGACATCGACACGGCCCAGCATGTCAACAACATCATGTACATGGTGTACGTGGAAGCGTGCGCCATGGAGGTGTTGGCCGCGCATGGCTGGTCGATCCCGCGCATGACTGCCGAGGGATTTGGCATGGTGCTGCGCCGGCATCAGATCGAGTATCTTCAGCCGGCGATGCTTGGGGATGAAGTCGAAATTGCGACCTGGGTCTGCGAGGTGAAGCGCGCCACGGCCACACGGCATTACCGGCTGACGCGCGCGCGTGACGGCGCGCTTCTGGCGCGCGTAAACACGCTGGCGGCGTGGGTCGATCTGGCGACCGGCCGGCCCATCCGCATCCCGGCCCGGTTCGCCGCCGATCTTGCGCCAAACATCGCCAGCGCGCCCGATGGGTAGATGAATAAAAAGGCAAACGGTGACAGTCCATCCAGGAGGCGGTTGTCGCCTTCGTCTCAGCGGTTGCGTAGCGCCAGAGGCAGGTAAAGCGCGCCGCCGCTGGGGATCAATTGCCCGATCGGATTGCCGGCCATCTCGATGAACCACACATGGTCGCCACCATCAGCCATCATCATCACGGCGCCGCTCGCGCGGGTCGAAAGGTCGAAATAGTGTATTCACTGATGGTGATACAATGCACGATAATGCCAAGGCGGGTTCAGTAGCGTTTGTGTATACCTGGCACTGTTGCTAAATTATTGAGGCCAACATCGCATCTCATGCAAACACGCCCCTGCACCGACAAGAGAAGGATCAAGTCGGCTAGAATCGTGACCGGCCTGTTGCTGTTGGCCGGCCTGACCGCTTGCGGTGGCGCTGTTCCCCCTTCCGCTCCAATGCGCACAACGACACCTGCCCTTTCGCCCACCGCCCAGACGAGCGCTGAACCCGTCGGCAGTGACATTGTCGCCAGCGTCGATGGCGAGCCAGTGTCGCGGTTGGACTGGCAGCGCGCACTGGCGCTCGATCGCGCCATGAGCGCGCTGGCCGGCCAACCCGCCCCCGGCATTGAGGATGCCCTGCAACGGCTGGTGAACGAGCGCCTGGTGTTGCGTCTGGCGCGGCAGGAAGGCGTTTCGGCCACCGTTGACCAGGCCGAGGCGCGCCTGTTGGCATTGCTGGCGCGCTGGGGAGCGAGCGAAGCGCAACTGGACGCAGCGTTGACCGGGGCCGGCCTGACCCGCGCGCAAGCGGTGGAAGCCATCCGCCGGCTGTTGATGGTCGAGGCGTACCTGGCGCGCTTCGATTCAAGTGAATCGGCTTCGCGCTGGCTGGCCGAGCAACGCCGGCAAGCCAGAGTAGGCATCTATGTGGATCTGGCTGCGCAACCACAACCGCCGCCGCTGCTCGCGGCCGCTCTGCCGGCCACGCCGCTCGTGCTCATGCCGGCTACTCCCACCGCAATCCCATCCTCACCCACTCCGCCCTCATCCACACCCTCAATACCAACAGCGCCGCCCCAGGCGCCGCCGCCCGACAATGCCGCGCCCGACTTCATCCTGCCGGACGTGAATGGCCAGGCCATTTCACTCAGCCAGTTTCGCGGCCAGGTGGTGGTGCTGAACATCTGGGCTTCGTGGTGCCCGTCGTGCCGCGCCGAAACGCAGGATGTCGCCGAGTTCGCCCGGCAATATCGCCGGCAGGGCGTCACGGTGCTGGGCGTGAATCTGCGTGAAGACGCCGCCACAGTGCGCGCCTTTGCCGAGGCCAACGGCATCGACTATCCCCTGTTGCTCGACAGCCAGGGCGCAGTGGCAGCGCAGTACCAGGTAGTGGGCATTCCGACCACCGTGATCGTCGATGCAGCCGGCAGCGTGCGCGGCCGGCATGTGGGCGTGTTGACGCAGGCCCAACTGGCTGAGTACGTGGCGGCCTGGCTTCCCGCCCGCGCCCCAGCCCCGGCTTTCACACTGCCGCGCGAGAACGGCCAGTCGGTGTCGCTGGCCGACTATCGCGGCCGGCCAGTCGTGCTGCTGTTTTACCGCAGCGCCGGCTGCGGCTCGTGCCAGCAACAACTGGCCGGCCTTCAGGCGGTCTATCAACGCTTCCAGGCCAGACAGGCTGAAGTGCTGGCCATCGCCGTCCAGAGCGTGGCTCAGGCCGGCGTCACGCAGCAACTGGGACATCTGGCTTTCCCGGTGCTGGCCGACGATCAGCATCAGGCCAGCGCAGCGTTTGGCGTGTATAACCGGCTGGGTGACGGACTGGCCGCGCCGGCAGTGTTTGTCGTCGATCGTGAGGGCAACATCGCCTGGTCTTACTTCGGCCAATCGGCAAGCGACTATCCCTCTCCCGAAGCCATCCTGGAACAGATTCCCTGAAAGTTGAACAACAGGCAGTCTTTGACGCAAGTTCCTTTTCCAAACGCCTTTTTGCGCTGGTTCGTTTTGTTGTTGTTGAATGGATGTTGCCGCTCATTGAATCAAGAGGCCAGGTCATCATGCATACCAATCGCCCCCCATCTCCGTCCACACATGCCGCCCGAATTGCCGCCGCGCTTCGCGCGTTGCTGATCTTCGGCTTGTTGTCAAGCCCAATCGGGTCAGGGCTGCGGCCCGCGCTGGCCACGCCGCCGATTGCCCCGCCGGCAGAGCCGGCCATCTCCCCGCCCTGGCGCCATCTCGCCGCGCAAGCCCAAAAGCAATCGGCATTGCCGGATTGGTTTGCGCTGCCCCAATCAGAGGCGGCGCCAGATGCGGCGCGCGCGAATGCAATCGGTGCGGGCGCGCTGCCGGCCTGGTTCACGCCTGCGCAGGCTACGAACACGAACGAGACGGGAGATAAGGCTGATGTCATCAGCAAAGCTGCCGGCCCCTTCGCCGCTCCGCCATCGGGCGATCGGCGCATCACGCCATCAGGCCCATCCGACGATGCAAGCGACCATCACACCATCTACCCCAACCAGATCACAGTCACCGTCGCGCCGCAAACGATCAACCAGTGCGACCCGTTGACCGTGACGGTCGTGGCGGCCAATGACGCGGTGACCACCACCGGCGTCAGTGTGGTGGTGGCCGCGCCGGCCGGCCTGTCGCCCAATCCGCAAACGTTCAACTGGGGCAGTGTGGCCCCCAACGCCGTCCTCTCGGCCACAGCGGTGTTCTCTTCGGGGTGCAGCGTCGTCTCTGGGCAGATCGTCGTCACGCTCACCCAGGACAGCTATCCGCCCATCGTCAAGTTCGGTGAGTATGTGGTGAATCCCGGCGCGATCACGGTGCGCAAAGAGCCGGCGGTGATACAGGCGGCCATCGGCGATGTAGTGACCTGGACGGTGCATGTGGACAACACCGGCTACGGCACGGTATACAATGTCCAGGTTACCGACACGCTCGGCGCCGGGCTGCAGTATGTTGCCGGCCTCACCAGCACCTCCTACATTTCTATTCCGGTTGGTCAGAGCGTCTCGTTCACCGTCTCGGCGCAGGTGGCCGCGTGCGGCGATTTGCAGAATCAGGCTGTGGCCACCTTTGGGTGCCCTGGGCAGACCTGCCTGGCGCCGCAGGTGGCCAAGTCCTCTATTGATCTGTTGCCCAGGTTCCCGGACCTGGACTACGCCCTGCCGGCGTTCAACGTGAACTACTGCGGCGGCAGCAGTGTGTTCACGATCCCAATCACCAATACTGGCGATGGCACAGCTTACACGGTGACGCTGCCGGTGAACCTCTCGCCGTTTGGCGTCAGCGTCGCGCCGCCGGCGACGTACTCCGGTGGCGCGTTCAACCTGCCGCCCATCCCGCCCGGCGGGAGCTACAGCCTGGTCTTCACCCTGACCACGCCGGCCAACGTGTGCGCTGCGCCGCTCAGCGGCAGCTTCAGCTTCGACTTGAACTACCGGGATACCTGCAACTTTCTCTACGCCGAAGCGCCGCAGATCGTGAACTGGCAGCTCACCAACGCCCCCGGCCAGTTGAGCGTGGACAAGACCATGCCGGGTCAGGTTTATCGCGGCGACCTGATCACTGCCACAGTCACCGTGAGCGCGGTCGGCAACGTCGGCAGCGTCGTGGTGACCGACCAGGTGCCATCGGGCCTGATCGTAGTCAATCCGTCAGGCGGGGTGACCTTCACGCTGGGCGGGATCACCTACATCACCTGGAGCGTGACCGGCACGACGACCCTGACGCCGGTGTTTGCTGTGCCCGACGCACCGGCAGGTTGCGGGCTGTGTGGGCTAGCGTTGACAAACGTGGTCACAGCCACAGCCGTGGACTGCCAAAACTGCCAGCAAACAGCCACGGCGCAGGCGACCACATACATCCAGTGTGACGAGCCGGAGGTGCGCGGGACGAAGCTCGCTTCTGGGCCGGCGGCAGTCTGCGCGGCGTCGTCCATCACGCTGACCAATGTCTATACCTTCGGCGCCAGCTTCGCTGTGACGCCTACTTGGGGCAGTCTGATCTTCACCGAGAGCCTGACCAATCTGACCTATACGCTGGGGTCGGCCAGCGTCTTTGTGAGCAACGGGCCAGTCTCCTGCACAGCGACCTTCTCCGAGGCGATCATCGGCGGCAACCTGGTCATCACGAACATCAACCCGCCCTGCAATCCCAGCATCGCCGGCGCGACGCTGGTCATCTCCTACACCGTGACGCCCACCGGCACGAACTCGTGTCAGGACACAAGCTGGTTCGACTGGTCGTATCTCAATCTGGGCGTCACGGGCAACAATGCCTGCGCTGCCGATGGCGTTGTGGAAGAAGGGGTCTTCCTGCAAACGCAAACGCCGCAGATGAACGTCAGCCTGAGCGGGCTGCCGGCCAACGTTGCCTCATGCGGCGTGTACACCGTTACGCTCACCGCGCAGCGCACCTCCAGCGTCGGCGCGTATGACGCGGTGATCAACGTGCCCACCACGACCTACGCCATCGTGGACGTGCTGGGCTTCGGCGGCGCGCAGCCGGTCTTCACCCAGACGGGCGCTTTGGGCTATCAGTGGTTCTACTCAGACGCCTTCGCCAGCGCGGTGACCGCCACAGTGACCCTGCGCGTGCAGTTGCGCTGCAACAGCGGGCCGGCGCCGCTGCAGGGCTTCATTCGCTACGATAGCCTGTGTCAGAACAACGATATCTACGACCAGACCTGCGCGGCTGGCGGGGCGCTGGCAGCCCCGCCAACGCTTTCGCCGCTGCCGCTGCTGACCAAGTTCCCGGAGCTGATCTACGCCACCGGCGACGTAGTGACCTGGACGCTGATCGCCAAGAACACCGGCGCCGGCCCGGCACACAACGTCACGCTCACCGACGTCCTGGGCAGCGGCCTGCGTTTCGTCACGGCGACGCTGGCCTCCTCGCTGGGGCCGCCCGGCGGGATCGTGCTGATCACGTCCACCAACCTGGTCACCTGGCAGATCCCCCTGATCCAGCCCCAAGAGACGTTGGTGATTACCTACGTCGCCGAGATCGTCAGTTGCAACGACCTGACCAACCGGCTGTTCGGCGCGCAGGGCTGCCTGGGACAGGTGTGCTTGAGCGGCGGGCCGGTGACTTCAGTGGTGGAACTGCCGCAGACGATTCTGCTGAACACTAACCAGACGCTCTCGCCGATTGACACCTGCTTCACCCGCACCGTCACCGCGACGGTGCGCAACGCCGGCTTGTTGAGCGTGTACTCCGCCACCCTGACCGAGACGCTGCCGGTCGGGCTGTTCTACGTGACCGGCAGCACCGAGGTCAGCACCGACACGTTGAGCTGGCAGCCCGGCCCTGATCCAACCATCAGCGGTCTGGCGTTGGGTTGGAGCGCGGCCAGCGGCGCACCGCTGAACACCCTGCTGGCGCGCCTGCGGCCGGGCCAGACGGTCTATCTGCGCTTCCAGGTGCGTGCCAGTTGCGCCTTCGAGGGCGGCCAGTTGCGCATCCAGACCGGCTATCGCGATACCTGCGGCAACCCGTATCTGACCGAGAGCTCTTTCTTCCTGATGGTGGCACGCAAGGCCGAGATCACGCTGGACAAGATCGGCCAGAACCTCAGCCGTACCTCGCCTTCAAACACCTTCCTGTACGGCGAGCCGGGCGAGGTGGTGGTATTTACCATCACAGTAGCAAACGGAGCAACAGCAGCGCCAGCTCAGCTCCTTGTGGTGACCGACGCGCTGCCCTCGAATCTGATCTTCCAGAGCGCGACGCCGGGCTACAGCGGTCCATTCCCCGGCCCGCTGGGCGGCACGATCACCTGGTCGCTGGCGGCGCTCAATCCAGGCCAGACGGTGGCCTTCACGGTGACGGCGGTGATCAGCCAGCCCAACGGCTGCACCATCACCGACACGTTCAACGTGGCGCAGGTGAGCTGGGGCTGCCCCGATGGCTGCCGGCTGACGCTGCCGGCGCAACAGGTGCGCGTGCGCACACGGCCGGTGTTCGACGCGCCGGGCATTGGGACGCAGATCGCGCCAGCTTCTCTCAATGTGTGCGGCGGACTGATCACCGTCACGCTGAACAACGATGGCCCGCCGGCTTATAACGTCGCGCTGACCAACACACTGCCGGGCGGCTACGTCTTCAGCGCCACGGTATCCTCCAGCGCGCCGCCCTCCGGCACAACAGACCTGGGCGCCAGCGTGGTCTACACCTGGGCCGTCCTGCCCAGCGGCCTGACGACTGTCACGCTGGCTGTGCGCAACGCGACCTTGAGCGGCGCATGCGGATTGCCGGCCGGCCCCTTCAGCGCCTCCCTGCGTTACGACGATGATGACCCCCAGTGCCCTGCCACGAGCGCCTACACCGCGTCGGCCTTGCTGGCGATCAACGTGGTGTCGCCGGCTTTAACGGTGGACAAGGCGCCGCTCTCGCAGATCGCCGCCACCGGCCAGACGGTGACCTGGACGATTCGCGTGACCAACACCGGCTCTGGCGCGGCGTTCAACGTGGTCATCACCGATGTGGCCGGCTCGACCTTTGCCAGCCTGACAGCAACCAACGGCGGGGTGGTGGCCGGCAACACCATCACCTGGATAGTGCCCTCGCTGGCGCCGGGCGGCGTCTTTACTGCCCTGGTCACGGCGCTGGTGACCAGCACCGGCCAAAACCGCAACGTGATCACCGCCACGGCGCAGTGCGATGGCGGCTGTGTCTCGACCGTGATAACCGATGTGGCCTATGTCACCCTGGGCGATATCTTTGACAAGGGGCCTGCCGTGCAGACCGGCACGGTGGGCAGCCTGGCCGTCTTCACCTTCACAACTTTCTCCAGCGACGTGGAGAATGTCTTTGATCTGATGATCCTGACCGACACCTTGCCGGCTGGCCTGGGCTATGTCTCCGCTGCGCTGACCTACACCTGGGACGCCGATGGCAATCAGGGCGGGCCGGCCACCCTCACCAACGTGCCGCCCACCAGCGCGCCGGCGCTCTACGCCGGCGGGAACGTGGTCTGGAACTTCGGCACGCTCACCGGCGCCGTGCAGATCAACGGCGTGATCACAGCCGTCATTCAGGATGTGGCTGCTGCTTACGATGGCGCCTTGTTGACCAACACGCTGCGCCTGACGTACGTGGACGATGGCCAACCCAGTGTGCTGACCGATACGGCCAACGTGATCGTGCGCGAGCCGCTGTTGCACCTGGGCAAGACCTGCCTGACGCCATATGGGTGCAGCGGGACCCTGATGGAGGACAACTTCAATCGCGCCAGCGCCAGTCCTCCGACAGGGTGGACGGCTGTCGCCGGCACATGGAACAACGCCAACGGCGCGGCTCAACGCTCTGGTGGCGGCGCCGGCAACGCGGTGCTCGTCCGCAGCGGTTTGACCGCAGCCGAGTTCAGCTATAGCGCCATGTCGTGGGCGAGCGACGCCACGTCCAGCCGCGGCCTGGTCTTCCGCTACACGGCCAACAACTACTACCTGCTGCGCCTGCGCCAGGCCGACGGCGGCACCAATGTGGAACTGCAAGAGGTCACAGGCGGCACGTTTGCGACGCTGGCCAGCGCAGTGTTCACACCCGCCACAAACCGGTGGTATCACCTCGAAGTGCGCGTCGAGGACGCGCCGGGAGGTTTGCGCATTCGCGGCTACGTAGACGGTCAACAGTACTTCGACCTGGTTGATCCGACGCCGCGCCCGGCCGGCTCGGTGGGCTTTTACAGCAACAACTGCGATGTCAATGCCTGCTCCTTCGACGATGCGCTGGTGACGCGCCTGAACCGCGCCGGCTGCTTCGTCGGCGCCGGCGACCTGATCACCTACACGCTGGTCATCTCCAACCAGGCGCGCTGGCCGGGCTACGACCTGCTCATCACCGACACCATGCCGCACGGCCTGAGCCTGGTCACCTACACGCTGACCAGCAACGACCCCACCAATCCGACAGTGCTGGCGCAGCCTGCGCCCATTCCTGGCGCCACCGGCGTGCTGACCTGGCTGATTGACCACCTGACGCCCACCGTGCCCTATAGCGCGCTGCAACACACCGCTCTAACCCTGACGGTGGTGGCTCAGGTGGCGCCGTGGATCACGACCAACATCACCCTGACCAATCAGGCAGCCCTGAGTTATGACGCCTGGCTGACCGATACGCAGCCCACCACTATCACGCGGCCATACTCCGGCGGCTCGCACGCAGCGACAGTGCAAACGGCCAACAGCGGCATCACCAAGTCGGTGACCTTTGCGCCGCCGCCCACAGCCACGCTCGGCACGCTGGTGACCTACACGCTCTTCGTGCCGGCGCCGCCGGTCACAGCGACGCTCTACAGCGTGCTGGTGACCGACGTGCTGGATAGCCGGCTGTTCATCGAGGCGGTGACGCTGACCGGCGGGTTGAGTGGCAGCGCCGGCTGGAGTAGCCAGCAGGTGACCGCGACGTTCGGCGCGATCAGCCCCTCGACCCAGGCACTGATCACCATCACCGCGCGCATCTCGCACGAGCATCCCAGCCCGGCCAGCGACGCCAACGCCGGCGACGTGATCACCAACCTGGCGCGCATGAGCCACGGCACCGCGCCGGTGACGACCAGCAACGTGGTCAGCACCGTTGTAGGCGAGCCGAACGTGCTGCTTAGCAAGTCCGTGGCCAGCAGCACCGGCCTGACCAACAACCTGGATGGGCTGGCGTATCTGACCTACACCATCCGCCTGACCAACACCGGCAGCAGCCCGGCCTACTCGGTGTATGTGACCGATGCGCTGCCGGCGGGTATCAGCGTCACAGCGCAGTTCGGCGGCGATTCCAGGAGCGGGCCGCTGGTTGCGCCGGGGCCGATCACCTGGTTCGTGGCGACGATCAGCAACGTTGCGTCGGCCAACGTGGTGGTGCTGACCTACACCGCGCGCGTCTCGCAGGCGCTGATGGGCGCGCTGTTGACCAACACCGTGGGCACGCTGTATCACTCGCTGACCGACACTATTCCAGGCGTGCGGCCATACACCACAACGGCAGACGCACGGGTGAGCACCGGCGCGCCGACCATGGTCAAGTTCAGCGAGCCGCCCGACTTGCGTGTGGGCGACCTGATCACCTATCGCATCGTCTTTACCATCCCGGCCGGCCTGAGCTGGGGCAGCGATCCGGGCGACGTGCTGCTGGACGCGCTGCCGCCCGGCATCTGGTACATCACCGATAGCGAGCACATCGCGCACACGCCGGCGTCAGTGGACGTGACGATCACCCAGCGGGTGAGCCTCACCCAGGTGTACGGGGGCGAGGTACAGCAGGTGGTGCGCTGGCGCTTCGCGCCGATCAGCAGCCTGGTGGACGCACCGACGGTAGTGACGCTGACTTTCACGGCACAGGCCGTAGGTCGGCAGTTGACCGACACCCTGCCTTCGGTATGGGTGACGCAGACCGATCCGTTCTTCCCGACCAACTACGCGCAGTTGGAGTATCCGTGGCCGAACCACATCAGCAGCACGGTCACCAACCGCGTGATCCAGCCGCGCCTGACGGTTGACAAAAACAGCCTGCCGCCGCCGGGGTCGCTGGTGGGCGCAGGTGACCTGATCACCTACACGATCACGATCACCAACGATGGCTACGGGCCGGCCTACGACATCGTGATCAGCGACGTGCTGCCAGCGCAGGTCACGCTGGTGACCTACACGCTGAGTAGCGTTGCGCCACCCACCGCCACCCTGCTGGCCGGCCCGCCGGTGAGCGCCACCGGCCAGGTCACCTGGCTGCTGAGCGCGCTATGGGGCACGGCCTGGAACAGCAATCAACCGGGGGTGGTCACCCTGACGGTCGTCGCGCGCGTCACCGACACCATAGGCGCAAACGTCGTCTTCACCAACAGCGTTGCCCTGCCCTACTACGACTCGCAGCCGGGCGATGGCCCCGGCCCATACAACCCCGACGAGCGCGAATACAGCGACGGGGGCGATAGCGTCTCGCATCGCACCGCCGATGCCAGCATCATCAAGTCGGTCGTCCCGCCCACAGTCACGCTGGGCAGCGTCGTCACCTATGTGTTGACCCTGCCGGCGACGCCAATCACAGCCACGCTCTACAACGTCACGGTCACCGACCAGCTCGCGGCGGCGCTGCAGGCGCACGCCGTTGATGCCGCGCCGGACGGGACGGCGGTCGTCAGCGGCAACGCCTTCACCGTGACCTACGCCAGCATCCCCGCCGGCCAGCAGCGCTTCATCACCATCACTGCGGTGCTGTCCTCGCCGCTGGGCGGACAGGCCGGGAACGTGCTGACCAACGTCGCGACGCTGCGCCACCAGGACGGCGGGCCGACGCCTTCCAATTCCACCCAGGTGACGGTGACCGAGCCGGCGCTGGCGCTGGTGAAAGCCAGCAACCCGCCCACCAGCAGCACGGTCGGCGCCGGCCAGACCGTGACCTACACCGTGCGCATCACCAACGCGACCGGCGTCACGGTTTCGGCGGCCTACGACCTGGTCTTCAGCGACGCGCTGCCGCTCTACCTGCGCGACGCCCCGCCGGCGCTGATCGGCGTGGCGATTGACGGCGCGCCGGTGGCTGGCAGCAACTACTTCACCGGCTACAACACCCTCAGCGGTCAGTGGATCATCACGTTCAGCGCGGGGGTGAGCCTGCCGCCGGGCAGCGCGCTGGTCATCACCTACACAGCGGTGGTGAGCGCGGGCGCGCCGGCTGGCGTCGATCTGATCAACGCTGCGGCTGTGACATGGTCCAGCCTGCCCGGAGCGACGCCGGGCGACCGCGACTACGGCCCGATCAGCGACACGACCAACATCCACCTGGGCTATCCGACGCTCGACCTGACCAAGTCCTTCACGCCAACCGCGGCCCAGGCCGGCGGTCTGCTCACCTACACCATCGTGGTGACCGCCGGCGGCCTGGTCTCGGCCACCGGCGTGGTGATCACCGACGCCCTGCCGGCCAACACCACTTACGTGAGCTGTGGCCCATCGCCCTGCGGCCAGTCGGGCGGCGTGGTGAGTTGGACGCTGGGGACGCTGAACATCGGCGAATCGCGAACAGTGACGCTAGTCGTCCAGGTAAACAGCCCGCTGCCGGACGGCACGCAGATCGTGAACACAGCGGTGGTCACCAGCAACGAGGGCATCACCGACACCGACACGGTGACGACGGTCGTCGGCAGCCTGCCGATCCTCAACCTGACCAAGTCCAGCGTTGACCTGAACGGCGCGCCGCTGCGCCCAGGCGACGTGCTGAGCTACGTCATCGCAGTGGTCAACACGGGCAACGCCGTGGCGACGAATGTGACGGTGAGCGACGCTGTGCCGGCGAATACGACCTACGTGCCCGGCTCGATCGGCGGCGGCGATAGCAACAGCGCTGCCGGCCTGCCGACCTTGATCTGGACGATCAACAGCCTGGCGCCCAATGCGCCGGTGACGCTGACGTTCGCAGTGACTATCCACCTGCCGCTCACCAACGGTCTGGTGCTGACCAACACAGCCGTCGTGACCAGCAGCGAGGCGCCCACGCCAACGCAGGGCACGGTGACGAACACGGTAACTTCGTCTCATAACCTGGCGATCAGGAAGTCGGCTCAGCCGGTTCCAGCGCAGCCCGGCGGCCTGCTGACCTACACGCTGGCCTTCACGGTCACCGGCGATGAGCCGGTCTATGGCCTGACGCTGAGCGACACCACGCCGGCTCACACCACTTTTGTCACAGCGACGCCGCCGCCCGCGCTCGACCCTGGCGCGGGCAACCCTGGCCTGGTGCTCTGGGCGCTAGGCGACTTCCTGCCGCCCGCCAGCGGGGTGAACCAGGCAACGGGGATCGTGACGCTGGTGGTGCAACTGAACAGCCCGCTGATTAGCGGCACGCAGATCGTCAACACCGCGCTGCTCAGCGACACCTCTGGACAGGCGGTGACCGACACGGTGAGCACGCCGGTGAGTAGCAGCCACGCCCTCGCGGTGAGCAAGTCGGCGACGCCGAGCGTGGTCATCGCTGGCCAGCAGTTGACCTACACCGTCCACTACACGATCACCGGCAACGAGCCAGCCCCGAACGTGGTGTTGACGGACACGCTGCCGGCCAGCGTCACGCTGGTGAGCTGCGCGCCGGCCTGCAGCGTCAGCGGCGGCGTGCTCACCTGGTCGCTAGGGATGCTCAACCCGATCACCAGCGGGCAGGTCTCGGTCGTTGTGCTGGTGAACGCGGATGTGCCCACCGGCGCGCTGCTGCTGAACAGCGCCGCCGTTGGCGACAGCAGCGGGCTGACCGACACCGACCAGGTCACCACGCCGGTGCAGGAGCTGACCAACGTGCGCCTGCGCAAATCTGCGACGCCTTCGCCGGTGGCCGCCGGAGCTTCGCTGACCTACACTCTGGCGATCACCAACGATGGGCCGAGCGTTGCTCGGGACGTGGTTGTGACCGATGCGCTGCCAGCCGATGTGAGCTATGTCAGCGCGACGCCGGCGCCGGCGCTGATCAGCGGCAGCCTGGTGAGCTGGACGCTGGGCGCATTGCAACCCGGTCAATCGGCGTTCATCATCGTCACCGTCCAGGTCAGCGCCTCGCTGCCGGCCGGCGCACTCATCACCAACACGGCGGTTGTGACCACGTCCACGCCGGGCGATAACCCTGCCGACAACCCGGACACGGTGACCACGCCGGTGACGGCCACAGCCGAGCTGGTGTTGAGCAAGCAGGCCAGCGCCGCGCAGGTCGCACCAGGTGCGCCATTGACCTACACGGTGATCGTGACCAACCTCGGTCCGAACATCGCGCAAAACGTGATCGTCACCGACACGTTGCCGGCCCAGGTCAGCTATGTCGGTGCAATGCCTGCGCCGAACAGCGTCAGCGGCGCGCAGTTGGTCTGGCTGCTGGGCAATCTGGACGTGGGGCAAAGCGCGCAGATCACGATCGTGGTGGATGTGTCAACCTCTGCGGCATGGAATGTTCCCTTCACCAACACGGCCCGCACAACCACCGACACGCCCGGCGACGCTCCCGACAACAACATCGATGATTCCGTCACCACGCCGGTTGGACCCAGCCTGGCGATTCAGAAAGATCTCATCGGCGCTGATCTGGATAACCTGTGGCCCAACTACGTCACGTTCACCATCCGCATCACCAACACCGGCCCCAGCCCGATCGCCAACCTGCCGGTGGAGGACAACTTTGATGACAGCGTGTTGAGCTACACTGTGGCCGCGCCGGCGCCGGATAGCGTGTCGGGCGGCCTGCTTGTATGGGATGATCTCACGGCCCCGGCTCCCCACGGCTACAACCAACTGTTGATGCCGGGCCAGAGTTTCCTCATCACCGTCACGTTCCGGGTCATCACCGATATCGTCAGCACCGTTAACGTAGCCACTGTGCGCGAGGGCGCGCGTGACATCTACGACAACCCGGCCAACAATCCTGAAGATGACGCCGAGGTGATCAACGTGCCGACGGCGGTGACGCTGCGCGCGTTCTACGTGGCTGCGGTCAGCGGTTATCGCGTCACGCTGGCCTGGGAGACCGAGACCGAGGTGGATAACTTTGCCTTCCGGCTGTATCGCGCGCCGGCCAACGAGTTGTCACAGGCCATGCTGATCGGCGAAGTGCCGGCCGCCATGAGCGGCGCGCTGGGCGCCAGCTACACCTTCGACGACAACGCGCCGACGATGGGCGTCTGGTGGTACTGGCTGGCCGACGTGGACACGGCAGGACGCGAGACGGTGCACAGCCAGCCGACCCGCGCTAACGTGGGCAGGGCGAACCGGCTATGGCTGCCGGTGGTGATGCGGTCGGAGTAGAACCGTGCGCTGGATTTGTCGCGCTTTGATCGGGTTCGGCCTGACCCTGGCGTTGTGCGCACCTGGCACGGCCGCCGGCAGCGGCTCTCCGCTGCTCCGCCTTGAGCGGCGGGGCGACGAGGTGACGCTGACCTGGGCCTGGGCTGACGGACAGCCGCTGGATGGGCTGGCGCAGCAATGGCCGATCGCGCCGGACCTTGCCCTGCCGTTCGCGGCCTGGCTGGTTGCCCTGCCGGCCCAAGCCCTGCCGCAGTGGGAGGTCGAGGCGATCAGCACCGAGTTCCACGCCGGCCTTGCGCTGCCGCAGGGTGAACACGACGCCATAGAGCCGCTGCCGGCGAACTGGCCGCTGGATGTGGAGGAGGCGGGCGTAATGCGCGGTGTTCGGCTGGCTCGCTTGCGATTCTTCCCAGCCCGACCCGAAGGCCAGGGCTGGCGCATCGTCACCGCGCTGCGCGCTCGTCTGCGTCTGCCGGCTGCGCCGCAAGCCGGCGCGCAGTCCGCTCCCGCCAATGATCCTGTATTGCGCGCGCTGGCCGGCCAGGTGCTCAATCCCGAAGCGGTGCGCCGCGCGCCGGCACAGGCGCATGTCCTCACTGCCGACGCGCAAGCCAGCGCCCTGCCGCGTGTGTTGCTCGACGTGGCTGCGCCCGGCCTGGTGGCCATCACGCGCGCGGCGCTGCTGGGGGCAGGCTTCCCCATCGGGTCGCCGCATACCCTGCGCCTGAGCCAGGGAGGAGCCGAGGTGCTGATGCTGTGGGAGGGTGACGGGGACGATGCCTTTGAAGACGGGGAGCGCCTGCTATTCTATGCGGCGCCGCGCTTCAGCCGCTACGCCGCCCACGACACATGGATCCTGGAAGACACCAGCGCGCCGCAGCCGCGCATGGGCAGCCGTTCGGCAGCCCCCGGCGCGTTGCCCATCGGCGCGCTGCGCGCGCAGCGTGTGTTTGAGCAAAACGCCATCTACACGCCGGATTGTGGCTGCCGGCCGCCGCAGGGCCGCGATGGCGACCGGTGGGCCTGGGTGAGCCTGCAGCGGCTTCAAACCTGGAGCTACCCGCTGCTGATCACCGCCAGTGGGTCGGCGACGATCACGCTATGGCTGATCGGCTATACCGACCCGCCCCAGTCGCCCGACCATCGGGCGCAGATCTGGCTGAACGGCGCGCTGCTGGGTGAGGTGACCTGGGACGGCAGGCAAGCCATCACAGCCACATTCCCGGCGCATCTGTCCGCCAGCAACACCCTCTCGGTGACGCTGCCGGGCCTGGCCAGCGTGACCACAGAGGGAATGTGGGTGGACGCGCTGGCCGTCGAGTTCATAGCCGGCGCCGACTGGCAGGAACTGCCCCTGCGTGGAGAGACGACTCAGCGCGCATACGTCCTCACCGCCCCACCGCTCTACCTGCTGGACATCAGCACGCCTACGCAGCCGACAAACCTGATCGGCTGGGCAAACGAAGGCAGCGGCATCCGCGTCGCCGATCCGCCGGGCGGGCTGCCGCGCACCTATCTGGCGACGACGACCGTTCACCAGCCGCTGCGCATCCGCCTGCCGGCGCCTCAGAATCCTGCACAAGGCGCGTTTCACATCATCGCACCGGCCGATTTCATGCCGGCGCTGGCAGGCCTGGTTCAGCGCCGCCAGTCTCAGGGGATCACAGTGGTCACCCAGACGGCGCAGGCCATCTACGACCACAACGGCGATGGACGCATGGACCCGCTGGCGATCCGCGCCTATCTCTCCAGGCGATATTACAGCGACGCCCAACGTCCGGCCTACGCGCTTCTGGTAGGGGATGGGACGCTCGACCCAAAGCGATATCGCCCCAGCTCGCCGCCCACACTGCTGCCGGCGCTGCTGGCCGACGTTGACCCGCGCCTGGGCGAGACGGCCAGCGACAACCGCCTGGCAACTGTGGACGGCCCAGACCCGCTGCCCGATATCGCCATCGGCCGCTGGCCAGCGAACAACGCCGGTGAGGTTTCCGCGCTGGTGAGCAAGACGCTCGCCTACGAGGACGCGCTGCTCACCGCCGCCGATCGGCGCGCGTTGTTCGTGGCCGATGACGCCGATCTGGCCGGCAATTTTCCCGCGCGCGCGCAGGCGTTGGCCAGCCTCGTTCCGCCGGGCTACCTGACCGTGACCGCCCTGATGACGAATGCGCTGGCCTTCACCGCCACCCGCGCCCTGACGCTGGCGCAGTGGAATCAGGCGCGACTCATCGCCTATGTGGGTCATGCTTCTCCGCGCCAGTGGGCTGTCGAGCGACTGCTGCACCGCGACGACGTGAGCGTGTTGCGGCGAGGCGCTGCGCTGCCGGTGGTCATCGGCCTGACGTGCTACACCGGTCGCTTTCAGGAATTGCAGGACACGCTCGACGAAACCCTCGTGCGCACCGCCGATCGCGGCGCCGTGGTGGCGTGGGGCAGCACCGGCCTGGCGGTGTCAGCCGGCCATGACACGCTTGGCGCAGGCTTCATCCCCGTCTGGCTGAACGGCGGGCGCGTCGGCGATGCGGCGCTGGCCGGCCTGCTGGCGCTGGACGCCAGCGGGTTGTATCTGGACCTGCTGGACACCTATGTTTTGCTGGGCGACCCGGCCCTGGCGCCTGGGCAGCACTGGGCTGCGCACACGCTCTATCTGCCCATCGGGCGATTGACCATTCGGGACTGACGATTGGCGATAGACGATTGACGACGCGAATGGAATCCGCACACAGGAGAAACACACTCATGAAAACGTTCAAGTCTGCTCTGGCGCTGCTCACGACATTGGGGCTGGTGGTGATGGTAATCTCGGCGCTGGCCGGGCAGATGCCATCTGCGCAGCCGGATGCGCCGGCTATGCCGGCCGGCTTCACCGAAACGCCCACGCCCACAGACACTGCAACGCCAACCGAAACGCCGACGCCGACCGCGACGCCCACATCCACCCCCACGTCAACTGAAACGCCGACGCCGACCGCGACGCCCACATTCACGCCCACGCCAACTGAAACGCCGACGCCGACCCAGACGCCGGCCACCGGCACACCCGTTCGCCCGCCGGCAGCCACCGCCACCCCTCAACCCATCCTGCTCGACCCGTACATCATCAAACAGGTCAACCTGGAGCAGGCTCAGGTGGGTGACATCGTGGTGTTCACTATCGACATCATCAACCCGAACCCGGTCGCCATCTCTCAGGTGACGGTGGGCGATGCGCTGTCGGCGCTGGTGGACTACCTGAGCGCCAGCGTGCCGCGCGGCGCGTTCAGCTTCGACCCGGCCTCCAACACCTGGACGCTGGCGCTGGGCGAGATGGGGCCGAACGAGCGGGTGACCATTTCCATCACGGCGCGGGTCAACGAGCGCGCCCAGCCGCCCGACACCTTGTTGAACACAGCCGTGTTGAGCAGCAGCCGGGGCGTGACGCAGTCCAATACCACCCGCACCCTGATTGTGCCGGCGCAGTTGCCGGGAACGGGGAGACGTTAAGCGATCAGGCGCCAACGCCGCCTCCACAGCGAAGGGTAAAGCCACCGGAGCGCATCCATGAATCGTCGTGAACTTCTGAAACTCATGTTGGCCGGCTCGGCAAATGGATGGCTTGCCGCCTGCGCAGAAAGCGCGCGCACGCAGCCACTCCCCCAGGCGCGCGCGCGACAAACAACTCCTGCGCAGTCCGAATCGCTTTACTGGGACGTGATCATCGTTGGGGCTGGAGTTGCCGGCCTGCGAGCCGGCCAGGTTTTACAACAGAGCGGGCTGCGCATTCTCGTTCTGGAGGCGCGCGATCGCATCGGCGGACGCGTATGGACCGACGAATCCACTGGTTTGCCGCTTGATCTGGGCGCTTCGTGGATTCATGGGGTGCGCGGTAATCCGATCACCGATATCGCCAATCGGTCACAGGCAGCGCTTATCGAGACAGATTACAGCGATATTTTGCGCTTTGATTCCGCCGGCACACCGCTCACCGATGACCTCAGCCGGCGGATAGAGGATCTCCTGGAGCGTTACATCGAATCCGCTCGTGAGTATGCGAATGCCCAACACAGCGACATGAGTCTGCAAGGTGCGCTTGATGCGGTTCTGCGTCAGGCCCCGCTCAGCGCGCAGGATGCGCGTCTGCTCAACTATGCGCTGAACACTGTCTTCGAGCACGAGTATGCTGCAGACACCAGCCGGCTGTCGGCGCAGCATTTCGACAACCAGGGTAACTGCCTAGCTGCCTGCAAGTAGGGAGACTGGCTGGCGGGCGAAGAGGTCGCGCAGCGTGGCGAAGACGTTGCGCCCCTGTTTGCGACAAGTAGAGATCACTGCCTGCAGGC
>Ga0272446_1002994_pt1 | contig 22045 bp, 25 predicted proteins | sample YNPCB0061_FD_194587 | JGI IMG/M metagenome (GOLD analysis project Ga0272446, IMG submission 194587) | Hot spring microbial mat communities from Yellowstone National Park, WY, United States - YNP-CB-006-1 | ecosystem: Environmental > Aquatic > Thermal springs > Hot (42-90C) > Sediment | place... | reverse complement strand
AAGGTCGCCATCACCGCGTGCATGCGAAAGCTTCTAACGATCCTGAACGCGATGGTGCGAACGAACACGCCCTGGCGCGCGCTTCAGGCTTGACGGAGGTAACGGCTGCTCCTGTGACAAATCCGAAGGAAGTCAGCCGATCGGCGCGTCGGCGACCTCCCAGCGCATGCCGGCGGCGCGCAGGCGCGCGAGCAGTGGCGCCCCCATCGCCGAGGCGGGCGTGAGCACGCCGCCCGCGGCCTCGAGCGGGTCTTTCGCCAGGCAGATCGCCGACTCGCCCAGCATCACCGCCGTCGATCCGTACCCCGGATCGCGCCGATCCTCGCAGCGTCCGTACAGCGTGAGCGGCGGCTTCCCGTCGCTGGTGTCGGCCTCGGCGACGTAGCGCACCACGAAGAAGCCGCGCGCCCGCTCCTCCGGCGACGGCCCCTCGCCGGGCTGCGGCAGCCGCTTGGCGATGACCGCGCGCAGCGGATCGACCTGCAGCGCGCCCGCGAACGCTCCCAGCCCGGCGGTGATCGCCGTCGCGTAGATCGCGCCCTTCGCGCCGCCGAACAGGCTCATCCGCTCGCGGTAGCGGAAGTCGCGCCCGTAGCGGTAGCCGAGGAGCGCGTTCGAGCGCCGCACCGTCGGGGCGTTGATGCTGGCCATGATGAACGGCGCGGTCCAGCGCCCGATGCGCGGCTCGTAGGAGACGCCGCTCATGTCGCGCTTGTCGGGCCCGCTGCCGCCGGGGACGAAGGCGTAGGGGTCGACGAAGGCGCGCTTCACCGACGGGTCGCGCTTCATCTCCTCGACGCCGTTCAGCATGCTGGCGAAGGTCCCGCCGGAGAACTTCCCGCGCATCTCGCCGAAGAAGCTGTCGACGCGCGCGGTGCGGCGGCCGCGCGCGCGCATCGCCTCGTCGAGCATGAAGGTCCCGAGGTCCGACGGGATGGAGTCGAAGCCGCAGCAGTGCACGATGCGCGCGCCGCTCGCCCGCGCGGCCTCATCGTGGAGCTCGATGGTGCGGCGGATCCACTGCGGCTCGCCGGTGAGGTCGCACGAGTGGGTGCCGTTGCGCACGCAGGCGGCGACCAGCTCGTCGCCGTACTTGGCGTAGGGCCCGACGGTGGTGCAGACGACCTTGGCGCGCGCGCAGATGGCGTCGAGCGCGCGCCCGTCGCTGGCGTCGGCAACGAGGAGCTCGAGGTCGGGGCGCCCGAGCTCGCCGCGCACGCGCTCGAGCTTCTGTCGATCGCGGCCGGCGATGGCCCAGCGGACCCCGCGCGCCGAGGGGGAGGTGGCGAGGTAGTCAGCGACGAGGCGCCCGGTGTAGCCGGTGGCGCCGAAGAGGACGATGTCGAGATCGCGTGCGTTCGTCATGACGCGGCGGAGCATAGAGCATAGAGTGTTTCCGTGAGCGCAAAGTCCGAGTCGACGGTGGTGGCCGAGGAGATCGCGGAGCGCATGGGCGTGCGTGCGCTGTTCGTGAAGATGTTGCACGGGATGCTGGAGCCGGTCCTCGCGGGGCCGCGCGCCGCTGGGAAGGACCTCGGCCCGGCGCTGGCGAAGATCGACGCGCTGGTCGATCGGATGCCGGTCTCGTCGACGGTGATCGAGACGCTCGAGCGCGTCTGCACGCTGGACGAGCTGGTCGGCATGCGCGACTTCTATCGCTCGCCCATCGGGGCGCGCGTGTCGCGCTTCGCCGTCGATGAGGCGGAGACGATCAGCGGACTGCTGACGCGCTGGGCGCTGGCGGCGCTCCTCGGACCGGCGCTGCGCGCGGCGGGCATCAGCGATCGCGACGCGGCGCAGATGGGGCTGCCGACCGGCCTGACGGTGACGCCGGCGGAGTGGGGCGGCGTCGACCCGATGCTGCGCGACGAGGCGATCGCCACGGTCACCGCGATCGGCTTCACGCGGCGCATCGACGATCTCGTCGCCGCGCAGGCGGCGCAGATCGGGCCGCTGGCGCCGTCGCTGCCGCCGGAGCAGCTGGCCGCCTCCGTCGACAAGCGGATCCCGATCGAGCTGGTGGCGCGCCTCTACTGCGAGGCCTTCACCCGCGACGAGCTTGCGGCGATCCGCGCCTTCTACGCGACGCCGATCGGGCAGCGCACCATCGAGCTGGCGCCGGTGTTCGATCGCGCGGGCGCCGAGGCGATGCAGTCGTGGATGGCGGCGAACCCGGGCGCGCTCGAGTCGGAGCTGCAGGGGATCGCCGCGCTCTTCGAGTGATCGTCGAGGCGCGCGGGCGCGACGACGGGCAGCAGCCGCCGTCGCGCGAGGCAGCGGCGCCCGTCGACGAGAGGGCGGCCGCGGGAGGCGCGCTCCTCTGCGCGGCGTGCGGCTTCGTCGTCACGCACGAGGCGGCGCGCATCGACGTCGACGGCGCGCACGCACACGTTCGCACCAACCCGCACGGCTTCACCTACGAGTTCGGCTGCTTCTCCGAGGCGCCCGGCGCCGTTCCCCAGGGCGCGCCGTCGATGCAGGCGACCTGGTTCCCGGGCCACTTCTGGTGGGTGCGCGTGTGCGGCGGCTGCCAGACGCACCTCGGCTGGCTGTTCTTCCGCCCCGATAGCAGCACCAGCAGCAGCGACGGCGGCGCCTTCTACGCCCTCATCCTCGCGCGCCTGCGGGCCGCGGTGTACGATTCGCAGCGATGAGCTTCGACGACGTGAACCGCTTCTTCGATCGGGCGGCGAAGGCGCTCGGTCTCGCCGCCGACCTCGTGGTGCAGCTCCGGCAGCCGAGCCGCCAGCTCCGCGTCGAGCTCAACATCCGGCGCGACGACGGCACCGTCGGGACGTTCGTCGGCTACCGCGTGCAGCACGACAACTCGCGCGGGCCCTACAAGGGTGGGCTGCGCTTCCACCCGTCGGTCGACGAGGACGAGGCGACCGCGCTCGCGTCGCTGATGACCTGGAAGACGGCGGTCGCCGGGGTGCCGTTCGGCGGCGCCAAGGGCGGGATCGCCGTCGACCCGACGACGCTGTCGGCCGGCGAGCTCGAGCGCCTCACGCGCCGCTTCGTCGGCCAGATCCACGACATCATCGGCGACACCGTCGACATCCCGGCGCCGGACATGAACACCAACGCCCAGGTGATGGCGTGGATCATGGACGAGTACTCGCGCTTCCACGGCTTCCACCCGGGCGTCGTCACCGGCAAGCCGGTCGAGCTCTTCGGGTCGCTCGGGCGCGAGGAGGCGACGGGGCGCGGGCTCTTGATTGCGATTGACAGTTATTTGAAGGCCGAGGGGCGCGCCATCCCCGGGCAGACCTTCGTCGTGCAGGGCTTCGGCAACGTCGGCAGCCACGCCGCGCGCCTGCTCCACGAGGCGGGCGGTACGGTCGTCGGCTTCGGCGACCACACGGCGTCGTTCTACGATCCGAAGGGGCTCGACGTCCCGGGCGCGCTGGCCCACGTGCGCGCGCACAAGACGCTCGCCGACTGGCGCGGCGGCCCGGCGATCGCCCGAGACGCCATCCTCGCCGCCGAGTGCGACGTGCTCGTCCCGGCGGCGCTCGGCGGTGTCATCACGCGCGAGACCGCGCCCGAGCTGCGCTGCCGCCTCGTCGCCGAGGGGGCCAACGGGCCGGTGACGCCCGAGGCCGACGACATCCTCCAGAAGCGCGGCATCGTGTCGCTCCCGGACATCTTCGCCAACGCCGGCGGCGTCACCGTCAGCTACTTCGAGTGGGTGCAGAACATCCAGCAGCTCGCCTGGGACGAGGCGCGCGTGCGCACCGAGCTCGACGTGATCATGCGCCGCGCCTTCACCGCGCTCACCGACGCGGCGCGCACCCACGCGGTCGATCTGCGCACCGCCGCCTTCATCGTCGCCGTCGAGCGCGTGGCCCGCGCCACCCGCCTGCGCGGCCTGTAGCGATCCCGCTAGACAGAAACGCCGCGGGCGACCAGCACCGAGCAGGGCGCGGCGCGCAGCACCTGCTCGGCGACACGCCCGAGGAGCGCTCGTCGCAGGCGTGAGGCGCCCGACGCGCCGAGCACCACGAGGTCGGCGTCGCGCTCCTCTGCGGCGCGAGCGATCGCGGCGGCCGGGCGCCCGTCGAGCACGGCGATGTCGCCGCGGGCGCCGACGGCGCGCAGCTCCGCTTCGAGCTGGGCCTCGACCTCGCGGCGCACGTCGGCATACTCGCTCTCGACGAAGCCGTGCGTGGCGCCGAAGGCGGCCATGATCCACACCGGCTCCATGCGGCGCTCGACGCTGCAGGCGAGCGTGAGCTGCGCGTCCACGCGCCGCGCGTGGTCGGCGGCGAGGGCCAGCGCGCCCCGGGCGGCGGGCGAGAGGTCCGTCGCGACGAGGATGCGCTTCGTCTCGCGGTGCGGTCGCGCGACGAGCACCGAGCAGTGCGCGTGGCGCACGACGCGCTCGGCGACGTCGCCGGTGAGGTCGAGGTGCGCGGCGGGCGCGTGCCTCCCGACGACGAGCAGCCGCACGCGCTCCTCCTCCGCGTCGCGCACTAGCTCCGCCGCCGGATCGCCGGTCTCGACGAGCACGCGCAGGCGCGCGGGATCGCGACCGGTCAGGCTGGCCACCTGCTCGCGCAGCGTCGAGCCCACCTGCAACACGAGCTCGGGCCGCGCGAGATCCGCCCCCGCAGCGACGCGGGGGAAGGTGGCCACGCCGACCGGCGCCTCGATCACGTGACAGGCGAGGAGCTCCCACTCGTGCGCCTCCGCCCAGGCGCCCGCCTGCCGGACCGCCTCGTCGCCGTGCGGGTTGCGTTCGACGCCGACGAGGAGCCGCGTTGCGTTCGCCATGCGCCGATCCGACGCATCATCCGCGCCACGCGGTCGCAGTCACCGCTGCGGCGCCGTCTAGCAGCGATCGCGGCCGCTCCGCCAACTTGGTTACTTGGTTACCAAGTGACCAAGTTGGTCTCGACGCGCCGATGACCCCAACGCCCCGACCGCTCGGAACCGTCGACCGACGGCCAGAGCTCCGACTCCAGGGAGAACTTGGTAACTTGGTAACCAAGTGACCAGGTTCGCTCGGGATCGCCGACGGACGACGGCGCACGACGACTTGGGTCCTTCGTGACCAGAGGGCATCGCAGAGCTCCGGCTGCGCGGCGTACTTGGTTACTTGGTAACCAAGTGACCAGGTTCGCTCCGAAGCGCCAGCGGACGGTCCGATCGGCGTCGGCGCGAAGTGCGTGTGACGACGTCGAGTGATCGGCTTCGGCGACCGGGGCTCGGCGAGTGCCGGAACGTGGTATGTGGCGATAATGGGAAGGGGGCTCCGCTCGGTCGCTGTCGTCGCCCTCGTCGCGTGTGTCGCGGCGGCACCGGCGGCCGCGTCCCCCGACGGCGGCGCGCCGCAGGCGAGCGGGGCGGTGCTGGCGGTCGTGCCGTTCCGCGACCTCGGCCCGACGGCGCGCGGCCATCTCGGCGACGCCGTCGCGGAGGCGCTATCGACCGACCTGCGCGCGCTCGCCTCGGTGCGCATCGTCGAGCGCGCCGCCCTCACACGCGTGGTCGCCGAGCTCGACCGCGCCGCCGCCAGCGCCGCGAGCGCCGCCGAGCCCGATCCCGCCGCGCTCGCCCGCGTCGGCCACCTCGTCGGCGCCACGCTCATCGTCGTCGGCGCCATCCAACGTCAGCCCGGCGCGCTCCGCCTCACCGCGCGCCTCCTCCGCGTCGACACCGCCGAGGTCCTCGCCGCCGCGAAGGTCGACGGCCTCGACGGCGACCTCTTCTCGCTCGAGGATCGCCTCGCCGCCGAGCTCGCCCGTGCGCTCGGCCACACCTCCCCACCGCCGCCGCGCCGCCGCCGCCCCGCGCCGCTCCGCGCCGTCGAGCGCTGGGGCGACGCCCTCGCCGCGCGCGACGAGGCCGAGCGCCGCGCAATCCTCGACGAGGTCCTCGCGCTCCAGCCCGACTTCGACGACGCCGCCCGCGGGCTCGCCGAGGCCGAGCAGCGCCTCGCCCGCCTCGACGCCACGCTCTCGCGCGAGGAGGCCCGCCGCCAGCTCGTCGAGCTTGACCACCGCCGCGCCGCCATTACCGCCGCCCGCACCCCGCGCGCCCTCGTCGCCGCCTGGGAGGCTCTCTTCGACGCGCTCCACGCGCAGCTCCGCTTCGGCCGCCTCTGCGACGAGGTCGCGCCGCTCGTCGACCGCCCGCCGTCGCCCTTCGCGCGCCTCGCCTCCGCCCCCGCCGACGCCGATCGCCTCCACGCCCGCGCCCTCTTCGAGGCCGTCTTCTGCGCCGCTCTCCGGAAGCGCGACGGCGACACCATCCGCCTCGGCCAGCGCCTCCTCGCCGAGCACCCCGCCGCCGCCGGCGTCGCCGACGCGCGCGACTTCGTCGCCTACGCCCTCCAGCACGAGCGCCTGCGCAGGGACGGCCCGGCCCGCGCCGCCGCGCGCCTCGCCGCGCTCTCTCCGGCGGCGCGCGCCAACCCCTGCCGCGTCGCGCGCATCCTCCACGAGGAGCGCCGCCTCGACGAGGCCGTCCGCCCCGCCGAGGAGTGCGCCGCCCGCCCCGACGCCACGCTCGTCGACTGGGTCGCCCTCGCGCGCCTCCACATCGCCCGCGCCGACTTCCGCGCCGCCCGCGAGACCCGCGCCCAGCTCCGCGCCCGCTGGCCCGCCGCCCTCCACGCACCCGAGGCCGCCAGCCTCGCCGAGCTGCCGATCGACCTCGATTGACAGAAAATCGAACCGGACTGACGGGCTCGCCTCTCGCGACGATCAAGCCGAGGGAAGTGCGCCGTAGCCAGCTTCTGCATCCCGTCGATCGCGCGATCGCCATCGACCGCCCTCTTCCGTTCGCGTCGCGCCACCTCGACGCGCAGCCCCGTGGCGCTCCCGATCGACCTTGATTGACAGAAAGTCGACCCGAGCGCCGCCGGCTACTGCTCTTCTGCGCGTGTGGCGCCCTCGACCGCGGCAGGACGAGGAACTGCCCGGCGGCAATCGTCTTTGATTGACAGAAATCTAGCGGAGCGCCGCCAGTTTCTGCATGACCGCGATCCAGCGGTCGCGATCGACCGCCTTCTTCTGCTCGTGCAGCGCCACCTCGGGGTGCGGCAGGACCAGGAACCTCCCCGACTCCAGCCCCTCGACGACGGCGTCGGCCACCGCCTCCGGCGGCTTCACCGCCCCCACCGCGTCGATGGCCGCCCCCGCGCCGCCCGCGCGCGCCTCCGCCAGCATCGCCGTGTCGACGAACTGCGGGCAGACGCAGCACACCTGCATTCCGCGCGCGCCGTAGGTGATCGCCAGCCACTCGGCCAGCCCCACCACCGCGTGCTTGGTCGCGCTGTAGGGCGCCGCGCCGATCATCGACAGCAGCCCCGCCGCCGACGCCACCGACACCAGCGCCCCCGACCCGCGCGCCACCATCTCGTCGACGACCGCCCGCGCCGCCCAGACGTGCGCCATCACGTTCACGTCCCAGGCGAGCTGCCAGACGGCGTCGGGCAGCTCCACGCCCCCCGCCGCGCCGACGCCCGCGTTGGACACGAAGACGTCGACGCGCCCATACCGCGCCCGCGTCGCCGCCACCAGCGCCACGATGTCCGCCTCGCGCGAGACGTCGCAGGTCACCGCCAGCGCGCCGAGCTCGTCCGCCACCGCCTGCGCCGCCGCCGCGTCGCGATCGGCGACCACGATCCCCGCCGGCTTCTCGACGGCGAACCGCCGCACCATCGCGCGCCCGATGCCCGCGCCCGCCCCCGTCACCACGATCACTCGATCGGTCAGCTTCACGCGGCGACGATACCAGCTACCATCGACGGATGCTGCTCGTCGTGGCGCTCCTCGCCGGCCTGCCGATGACCCAGGTGCACTTCACCTCCGCGCCGCTCGACGAGGCGCTCCGCCACGCGACATGGGTCGTCGTCGTCGAGCGCCCCACTAAGGAGACGCCCCCGCCCGACACCTGGCCGCAGCGCTGGCGCGTCGTCGAGACGCTCTCCTTCCGCGACCCCACGCCGCCCGCGCCCGCGCGCGCCACCGAGCTCACCGTCTACCCGTCGGACCAGGCCTTCCGCGACGCGATGGCCGCGCACATCGCCCAGCACGGCTACGCGGGCGCCCCCTCGCCGGTCTTCCCGCGCTACGCCTCGACGCTCTCCCCCGAGCGCCTCGCCCGCGAGCGCCGCGCCATCCTCTTCCTCCGTCGCTACAAGGGCGACTGGTCGCTGGCCATCGAGGGCGGCTGGGAGGCGCTCGGCCAGCGCGGCGTCATCAGCAAAATTCTTTCGACCTCAAAGTAATTTGCGCGGCCGCAAGAGCGCGTTCGCCACGAGGACCCCCATCACCAGCGCGCCCCCGACGAGCACCATCGAGATCCCGCGCTGCGCCCCCTCGGCCAGCTCGCCGCGCACCAGCTCCGAGAAGCTTGTGAAGCCGAAGCTCCCCGGCACGAGCAGCGTCATCCCCGGCAGCTGGAAGAGCTGCGCCGGCCGCCCCAGGCCACGCGCCAGCGCGTTGGCGTAGAGGCACACCGCCAGCGACGAGGCGAACGCCGCGGCCGCCGCCGGCGCGCGCGCCCCCACGACGCGCGACACCGACCAGCCGACGAGCGCCGAGGCGATCGCCGACAGCACGAAGCGCCGCGGCACCGAGAAGTGCACCGCGAGGCCCAGCCCCGCCGCGACGACGGCGACGAGCTGCCACGGCAGCGCCAGCCCGGCGTGCGGCGCCGCGATCTCCGACGGTGCGGGCAGCCAGCGCTCGAGCCCCAGCGCCGCCCCCACGCCGAACACCAGCGACAAGAGCGTCACGAACGCCTCCATCAGCCGCGACGCGCCCGAGACCAGGTTCTTGTTCACCAGCTCGGCGAGCCCCGTCGTGAAGGTCATCCCCGGCACCAGCAGGATCACCCCCGCCAGCGCGATCACCTCGCGCGCCGCCCCCGCGCGGAGGTGCACGGCCGCCCACGCCACCAGCGCCGCGATCATCGCCCCGACGAGATCGCCGAGGAGGCGCACCCGCGGCCAGCGCCGCCCCGCCCACCAGGTGAGCCCGATGAGCAGCCCCGACACCGCCCCGCAGGCGCACTCGAACAGCCCGCCTCCGAGGAAGATCGCCGTCGACCCCGCGATCGCCGCCGGCGCCACCAGGCGCAGCGGAGCGGGGTAGGGCGCCCGCGCCCCGTCGAGCGCGCGCACCCGCGCCAGCCCCTCGGTCAGCGGGATGCGCCGCTCCGAGACGTCGTTGAAGATGGCGTCGATTTCTGTCAAGCGCCCGAGATCGAGCGTCCACTCCTTCACGCGCGCCATCCGATGCACCGGCGGCCGGTCGGGCGCGAGCACGTTCAGGAAGACGCCCGTCGGCAGCGCGAACGACTCCGCGCGCATCCCCTCGAGCTCGGCGATGGCGCGGATGACCTCCTCCAGGCGATAGCTGGGGCAGCCGTAGCGCACCAGCGCCGCGCCCACCTCGACGAGGTAGTCGGCCAGCACCTCCGGCTGCAGCCGCGCCGTCGCCGCGGCCGGCCACTCAGCGCTTGCGGGCGAAGAGGATCCCATCGCCGACCGAACAGAGCGCCATGTCGACGCGCGCGTCGTCGCGCACCTTGGCGTTGAGCCGCGCCAGGATCGCCGTCTCCTGGTCGCTGGCGACCGCCTCGGGCTCGGCCACCTTGCCCGACCATAACATATTGTCTAGCGCAATCACCCCGCCCGGGCGCACCAGCTGCAGGCAGCGCTCGTAGTAGTCGTCGTACCCGCCCTTGTCGGCGTCGATGAAGGCGAAGTCGATGCTCCCCGCTTCGCCCGCCGCCAGCATCGCGTCCAGCGTGTCGCGCCCCGGCCCCAGCCGGAGCGTGATCTTATGCCCGACCCCGGCGGCGTCCCAGTGGCGCCGCGCGATCGCCGTCCACTCCTCGCTCACGTCGCACGCCACCAGCCGCCCGTCGTCGGGCAGCGCCAGCGCCACCGCCAGCGCGCTGTACCCGGTGAAGGTCCCCACCTCGACGGCGCGCCGCGCCCCGATCATCCGCGCCACCAGCTGCAACAGCGCAGCCTGCTCGGCGCTGATCTGCATCACCGCCCGCTCCATCGCCGCGGTCTCGTCGCGCAGCCCTCGCTGCGCCGGGGTCTCCCGCGTCACCACGTCGTTGATGTACCGCTCGACGCTCTCCGGGATCAGCGACTTCAAGCCCATGGACGTGCTAGACCTCCCGCCGTCGCATCATGATCTCTTTTACCAACGTCACCAAGCAGTACGGCGCCCAGGTCCTCTTCGTCGACGCCAGCTTCCAGGTCAACCCTGGGGAGAAGGTGGGCCTCGTCGGGCCGAACGGCGCCGGCAAGACCACCATCTTCCGCCTGATCACCGGCGAGGAGCTCCCCGACGACGGCGCCGTCGAGCGCCCCAAGCGCCTCACCATCGGCTACTTCCGCCAGGACGTCGGCGACCTCCGCGGCCGCAGCGTCCTCGCCGAGACCGTCGCCGGCGCCGGCGAGGTGGCCAAGCTCGGCGAGGAGCTGGCCGCGCTCGAGCACGTCATGGCCGAGGGCGGCGACGGGCTCGAGAAGGCCGTCGAGCGCTACGGCGAGGTCCAGGCGCGCTACATGGAGCTCGGCGGCTACGAGCTCGAGGCGCGCGCCCAGGAGATCCTCGCCGGCCTCGGCTTCACCCCCGAGCAGGTCGCCGGCGACGTCGGCAAGCTCTCCGGCGGCTGGAAGATGCGCGTGGCGCTCGCCCGCATCCTCCTGCAGCAGCCGGACGCGCTCCTCCTCGACGAGCCGACCAACTACCTCGACATCGAGTCGATCCTCTGGCTCGAGCAGTTCCTCCGCGCCTACCAGGGCGCGGTGGTGATGACCTGCCACGACCGCGACGTGATGAACCGCGTCGTCGCCAAGATCGTCGAGATCGACGGCGGTCAGGTGCGCAGCTACACCGGCGACTACGACTTCTACGAGCAGGCGCGCGCCCTCGAGGCCGAGCGGCGCGAGGCGGAGTACCAGCGCCAGCAGGCGATGCTCGCCAAGGAGCTGCGCTTCGTCGAGCGCTTCCGCGCGCAGGCGGCCAAGGCGGCGCAGGTGCAGAGCCGCCTGAAAAAGCTAGACAAGATCGAGCGCGTCGAGCCGCCGCGCCGCCTCATCGAGAAGACCTTCGACTTCCGCCCCGCGCCGCGCTCCGGCGACGACGTCATCAAGGTCGAGGCGGTGTCGAAGAAGTACGGCGCGCGCGTCGTCCACGACGGGCTCAGCCTCCTCGTCCGGCGCGGCGAGCGCTGGGCGGTCATGGGCGAAAACGGCGCCGGCAAGACCACGCTCCTCAAGATGATGGCCGGCGTCACCGACCCCGACGCGGGCAAGGTCACCGTCGGCGCCTCGGTGCAGCTGGGCTACTTCGCGCAGCACCAGATGGAGCAGCTCGACGGTGATCGCACCGTCCTCGAGGAGCTGGAAGCCCACGCGCCCAAGGCCAACCTCGGCATCCTGCGCAACCTGGCCGGCGCCTTCTCGTTCCAGGGCGACGACGTCGAGAAGCCCATCCGCGTCCTGTCGGGCGGCGAGAAGGCGCGCCTCGCGCTCGCCAAGCTCCTCTACGACGCCCCGAACCTCCTCATCCTCGACGAGCCGACCAACCACCTCGACATCGCCACCAAGCGCGCGCTCCTGAAGGCGCTGGCGACTTACGAGGGGACCATCGTCTTCGTCTCGCACGACCGCGCCTTCCTGCGCGCCCTCGCCACGCGCGTCCTCGAGCTCGCCCCCGGCGTCGCCCCGCACCTCTACGGCGGCACCTACGACGAGTACGTCTCGACGACGGGCCGCGAGGCCCCCGGCATGCGCGCCCTCAGCTAGACATCTTGTCTAGCAGCGACCGCACGTAGTCCCCCGTCGCCAGATCGCCGAGCGAGCGCGCCGCCTTGTGCAGGAGCACGCGGCGCGCGCCGTCGAGCGCCAGCACGCCGCCCTGCTGCGTCATGTCCCCCTCGACGCGCGTCCCCCGATAGCCCTGCCCGCGCAGTCGCACGAGATCGATGAGCGCCGGCGGCCCCGCCGAGCCCCACCACGAGCGCCGCATCGACGCCGCGTGGTGCGCGCGCAGGCTGGGGTCGCTCACCACCGCGGCCGGCTGCCCGCGCAGCCCGACGCGATCGATGAAGGGGCCGATCATCCGCGACTCGCCGCTGCCGACGAAGGCCACGCGCACCCCCGCCCCGGTGAGCGCCCCGAGCTGCGGCACGACCTGGTCGACCTGCGCGTGGCAGCCGTGACAGCCGAAGTGGCGCAGGAAGACCAGGAGCGCCGGCCCGGCACCGCAGACCGCCTCGAGCGCGCGGACGCCGCCCGTCTCGTCGACGACCTCCGCCCGCAGCAGCTCCTCGACCCGCACCTCGTCGTTCACGCGCAGGCAGTCTAGATCGAACCGGGGCGCAGTGCGTTCCGAGCAGAATCTGGAGGTGTGCCCATGAAATCCCTGCTCGTCGTCGCCGCCCTCGTCACGGCTGCGCCCGCGTTTGCCCAGACCAAGGCCCGCGTCCCGCAACCCGCCCCGACGACACCCGCGCCCGTCCAGCGCATCGAGGGCTTCGACGACGAGGAGATCGGCGGCAACCTCCTCCACCCCGACGGGGAGGCGATCACGGGCCGCGGCGGGGTCAAGTGGGGCTCGCTGGTCCGCGCCCGCACCACCTTCGTCCCCGAGCTGGTGAAGTCCGCCTTCGACCGCTAAACCTGTCTAGCGGAAATCCGTGATCTTGGTGCGCGCCTGGCCGCGCTTGGGGTCGACCTTCGCCTGACACTCGGCGCAGAGGTCGGCCCACGGCATCAGCTCGAGCCGCTTCTCGGCGATCTCCTCCTCGCAGTCCTCGCAGACGCCGTACTCGTCGGGCGCGTCGGCCAGCTTGCGCAGCGCGCGGTCGATCATCCGGATCTCCCGCGCGGCGTCGCGGTTGCGGTTCGACGCCACCGCCTGCAGCATCTCCGACAGCGCCTGCTCGTCCTCGTCGGCGACGCCCACCGACGAGGCGTCCTTGCGGTTGGGCTCGATCTTCACCGGCCCGGCCGCGACCAGCTCCGCCCGCCGGTCGCGCAGCTTCTTCTCGAAGTGCTTCCGGTTCATGCGCCCCCGATTCTACAGCCCGAAGAGCCGCCGCGCCGTCTCCGTCGTCGCGCGCGCCACCTCCTCGCGCGGGCGCCCCAGCGCCGCCGCCACCGCGTCGAGGACGTGCGTCAGAAACGCCGGCTCGTTGCGGTCGCGCCGCGGCCGCGGTCGCATGCTTCGCGGCGTGAGGAAGGGTGCGTCGGTCTCCAGCATCAGCCGATCGAGCGGCACGCGACGCACCACCTCGCGCAGGTGGGTGCCGCGCCGCTCGTCGCAGATCCAGCCGGTGATGCCGATGTGCATCCCCAGGTCCAGATAGGCGTCGACCTCCGCCGCGCCGCCGGTGAAGCAGTGGACCACGCCGCCCCGGAGCCGCGGCCGCGCCGCCGCCAGGATTTCCGTAAAGCGAGAATGCGCGTCGCGCTCGTGGAGGAAGAGCGGCTTGCCGACGCGGGCGGCGATCTCCAGCTGCGCCGCGAAGACGCGCTCCTGCACGTCGCGCGGCGAGAAGTCGCGGTTGAAGTCGAGGCCGCACTCGCCGACGGCGACGCAGGCCGGATCGCGCGCCAGCGCCTCGAGCGCGCGCAGCTCGCCCTCGCCGGTGCGGGCCGCTTCGTGCGGGTGCGCCCCGACGGTGGCGGCCATCCCGCGCCGCCCGCGCGCGAGGTCGAGCGCGCGCCGGCTGTTCGCCAGCGACGTCCCCGTGAGGATCAGCGTCGAGACGCCCGCCGCCGCGGCGCGCGCGACGACCTCCTCGCGATCGTCGCGGAACGACGCGTGCGTGAGGTTCACTCCAATGTCGATCAACTCCGGGGCGTCGCCCCGGACCCCGCGCGCGCTCGACCTCCGCTCCGCTTCGGTCTCCCCGCGCTGTTCTTGCTTGACAGTTTTCTCTTCCATGAGGCGCCCACGTCGGGAATCGAACCCGAGCCTCGCAGTTCCTTACGCTGCGTGCTCAACCACTGAGCTCCGTGGGCGGACGGCCCGTCGAGCGGGCCGGGCGCGCTTCAGGCGGCGCGCCGTCGCGTGTACACCTGCCGCTCCTCGTCGACGAAGTCGGCCTGCTCCTCCAGCGTACTCCCGCGGAGGTGGATCCTTCCACGGAGGTGCGCGCGCAGGGCGCACAGCCGCGTGGCGCGCCCCTTCAGCTCGACGAGCGTCCGCCCCTCGAGCCGGGTCATGCGGTGGCCGCTCGTCCGCATCGCGCGCTTGAGCGCGTGGAGGAGGGCGGCGGTGGTGGACAGATCACTCCGGAGCGTCGCGATGTCGACGAATTCCATGGGGCACCTCGAGGTCGTTGGGGATCGGAGAGCGGAAAACGCAAAACGGGCGCCCACCGCGGAGGGACCGCGGCGCGAGCGCCCGTCAGAGAGAACAGCTATCGATGTGGGGGAAAGCCGATTAGCGGCAAGGTCGAGCGATGAACATGACGCTCGCACCGTAACCATCGCCCCACGGCTGTCAACGTCGCGGCTATCATCTGCGCGTGTACTCCGTCGACGATCTTCGCCGCCGCCCGCTCGCCGGCCTCGAGGCGCTCTACCGCGACGCCCCGCGCGGCCCCGATCCGGCCGGCGTCTTCCGCGGCCACTTCCTCGCCTGGATCGACTCGCCCGGCGCGCGCCGCCCCAGCATCCGCGCCGTCGACAGCCTGCTCTTCCGCGCGACCCCCTTCGGCGTCGACTTCGATCGCGCCGCGTGGTGGTTCGTCCGCCCGTCGCTGCGCGCCGGCCGCTTCGAGGCGCGCCTCGGCCCCTCGCGCTGGCGGCAGACCGACTGCTGGCAGCTCCACTACGAGGTCTCGCGCCTGCCGACGCCGATCCGCGCGCTCCTCTACGACGAGGTCCGCCCGCTCACGTCGAGCATGATCCTCGGCCTCGGCGGCATCGCGCGCGATCGCGGCGAGGGCGACCACTTCTTCTTCGCCCTCGAGCGGATCGACCGCATATAGTCGGGCCATGTCCCTCTACGACAAGTCCGTCCCCGCCCCGGGGGGCGTCCGCGACATCTCCCCCGCCGACGTGAAGGCCGCCGCCGGCGCGGTGCGCATCGTCGACGTGCGCGAGCCCTCCGAGTTCAACGATCAGCTCGGCCACATCGCCGGCGCCGAGCTCGTGCCGCTCGCCACCGTCGCCGCCGCGGCCCAGTCCTGGGATCGCGACGCCGAGCTGGTGCTCGTCTGCCGGTCGGGCGGCCGCTCGGGCCGCGCCGCCACCGGCCTCGTGCAGCTCGGCTTCAAGCGCGTGATGAACATGACCGGCGGGATGATGGCCTGGAACGCGGCCGGACTTCCTGTCGAGCGAAAATAGGGCGAGATCCCGGGCTCGTCTGCGAGACCGGTACTCGCCGGGGTTCGGGGGCGAAGCCCCCGACGAGAATGACGCCCTAGCCGATGTTCCCCGAGCGGCGCCGCACCGTGAGGCCCGCGCCCTTCAGCTCCGCTTCGACGTCGTCGCCGCGCGCGCCCTCGAGCCGCGCGGCGATCACCGTCCCGCCCGCGTAGGCGTAGAGCTCGACCCACGCCTGCGGCCCGACCTCGACGGGCATCTTCTCGCCCTCGCGCGGCAGGAGCCGCGGGCGGATCTCGTTCACGTCGCGCAGCGCGACGCCGGTCACGCCGGCGGCGCGCACCGCCGCGAGGAACTCCTCGAGCGAGCCGAGCTCGGTCTTAATCCTTCACCTCTTCGAGCTCGAGCACCGAGGCCGGCAGCGACGGCGGCCGATCGGCGCGCTCGACGGCCAGCACCTTCACGCGATAGGCGATGTCCTTGTCGTGGAGCGCGTGGAGGAAGCGCACCTTCACGATCTCCTTGCCGGACTCGACGATCTTGAAGCGCACCGGCTCGCCCCCCGCCGCGCGCGCCTCGAAGACGCGCCCCACGTCGAGCGCCTCGCCCGACGGGAACTCGCGCCGCGCGATCTCCTTCACCGGCAGCTGCGACTCGTCGCCGAACGCCTCCTTCGCCGGGATCACGCCGCTCTCCTCGGCGTCGACCTTGAGCGCGTCGATGCGCTTCTCGAGCGCGGGCAGGAGCTGCCCCGTCCCCGAGATGAAGCGGAGCGGCCCGCGCTCCTTCGATGATTCGAGCAGCTGACCATCTTTGCCGGCGACGCGGATCTCGTACTCGAGCGTGACGATGCGCTTCTGCATGCACCGATCCTACAAAATCCGCGCGGCCGTTCGTGTAACGATCGCGCGCCGAGTAGCGCTATGCTCTCGGCAGGAGAGGTGGGAGATGAAGCGAATCCTCGTCGCTGTGGACGGATCGGAGCGGGCGCCGCAGGTGCTCGACGCGGCAGTGAACGTCGCGCGGACGCTGGGGGCGCAGCTGGTGGTCATGCGGTCGGTCGCGCTCCCGGCCGAGCTGCCGCCGACGCTCTTCACGGTGTCGATCGACAACGCGCTGCAGTCGCTCGCCTCCGACGCCAAGCGTGAGCTCGACACGCTGGCGGCGCGCGTCCCGGCCGAGCTCCTCGGCGCGGCGCGCATCCGCATCGGCGGTCAGCCGTGGCAGGCGATCGTCGACAGCGCGCGCGAAGAGGACGTGGCGCTCATCGTGATCGGGTCGCACGGCTATCACGGCCTCGATCGCGTCCTCGGCACGACGGCGGCCAAGGTCGTCAATCACGCCGATCGCAGCGTGCTCGTGATCCGCGCCCCCGAGCGCCTCGCCTAGATTCAGCTACGGCGCGGTCGTCAGCGTCGCGCCGAGGAAGCTCACGTCGCCGCCGACGCTGCTGCTGGTGCTCGCGATGCTCACCGTCAGCGTCGAGTCTGCCGCCGACCGATAGGTGATCTCGTACGTCTTGTAGATCCCGACGGGGTCGTTCCCGGGCGACACGAGCTGCTGCGTGTAGTCGGTCTGGCCCGGCAGCGACACCGTGAGCGTCGCCGTCGTGCGGTAGACGACGACGTAGAAGCGGAGGAGCCTCGAGGTCGTCGTCGACTTCGCGGTCAGCGTGAACGTCCCGTCGGTGTAGATGCCGTCGTTGGTCGTCGCCGTCGCCGTCGGCGTCCCGTCCGTCCACGAGGTCGTCCGCTGGTAGCTGCCGAAGCGTGCGACGGTCCCCGTCGACTGCAGCGTCCCGAGCTCGCTGGCGCCGCTCTTCTCATTGCGCGCGCCGACGGTGAGATACCCCGCGTGCAGCCAGTCGAGGGTGCCCTCCGCGGTGAAGCTGCTCGAGAGCGCCATGTTCGTCGCCGCGACCGAGAGGATCGGCGTCACCGGCGTCATGTCGGGCGGCGGCGTCATGTCGGGCGGCGTGAGGAGGTCCGGCCCCGGCCGCAGGTCGGGCGGGGGCGTGAGGTCGGGCGGCGTCGTGAGGTCGGGTGGCGTCGTGAGGTCGGGCGGCGTCGTGAGGTCGAGACCGGTGAGATCGAGCCCGAGCAGATCGACCGCCACGACGGTGAGGTCGGGCGGGACGGCCAGGTCGGGCGTCCCCGCGAGGTCGGTCTCGACGGAGAGATCGTCGCCCCCGGTGACGCCGTCGACGGTGAAGGTGCACGCGACCGCGCTCACGCCAACAGCGAGCGCGAGGGTCGCGAGCGACAAGCGAAGCTGCATCACCCCATTTTACACGATACGATGGACGCACCGGAGGTTCGGCCGTGCGCAGCACGCTTCTCGCGCTCCCCTTCGCGCTCGCCCTGGGCTGCACGTCGCAGCGTCTCGCCGTCGAGCTGCCGTCGCAGCAGCCGGCGTCGCAGCAGCTCACCTTCTACAAGGACGTGCTCCCCATCATGCAGCGCAGCTGTCATGGCTGCCACACCAACGGGGGACTCGCCTTCCCGATGGCGACCTACGAGCAGGCCCTCGCGAAGGCCGACCTCATCGTCGAGAACGTCGGGCAGGGGCTGATGCCGCCGTGGCTGCCGTCCGATCGCGCCGAGTGCCAGCCCCTCAAGGGAAAGCGCAAGCTCGCGCCCGTCGAGAAGGACACCCTCGTCGCCTGGGCGGGCGGCGCCGCGCTGAAAGGCGATCCCGCCGACGCCCCCGCGCCGCCTCCCGCGACGGGCGGGCTCGACTGGGTCGACGACACCCTCGACCCCGGCCTCAGCTACACGCCCAACAAGGCGGTGATGGACGACTATCACTGCTTCGTCATCGATCCCAAGCTGGCGACGGATCGGGACCTCATCGGCTTCGAGGTCGTCCCCGGCTCGCGCCTCGAGGTGCACCACGTCCTCCTCTTCCCGGCGCCGCGCGACAAGGCGCTCGCGAAGGAGGCGGCGACGCCGGGCGACGGCTGGACCTGCTACGGCGGTCCGGGCGTCGGCAACGGCAGTCAGATCGGCGGCTGGGCGCCGGGCATGCCGCCCATCCGCTACCCCGACACGACGGGGATGACGATCAAGTCGAGCGAGGTCGTCATCATGCAGGTCCACTACAACCTCGCGAACGGCGCCTTCCCCGATCGCACGACGGTGAAGGTGCAGTACGCGAAGGATCGCGTGGCGCGCCCCGCCTACAACCTGCCGCTCCTCGACGACACCTTCAGCCTGGCGCCGGGCGCCAAGGGGCAGGTGGTCACGAAGGAGGTCACGCTGCCGCTCGACGGGATCGTGTGGGGCGTCATGCCGCACATGCACGTGAAGGGTCAGTCGATCCGCATCACCAGCGACGGCGCCTGCGTGATCGACATCCCCAAGTGGGACTTCCACTGGCAGCAGATGTACTTCTTCGATCGTCCGACGGGGGTTCCGGCGAAGGCGGGCACCAAGGTCAAGCTGGAGTGCGTCTTCGACAACCCCACGACGCAGGCGGTCACCTGGGGCGAGGGCACCAGCGACGAGATGTGCCTCTCGTACTTTATGGTGACCCTCTAGCTCCTGCGCTACGATCCCGGCATGCGCCGGGGCCTGGCCGCCATCGTCGTCGCCGCCGTCGTCGTGCTCGCGGCGCCCGCGTGGGCCGCGGGCGGGCGCTCGATGGCGCCGCGCAAGCGCGGGCCGATCACCCTGCCGCCCGTCGAGCTCTACGCGCTGAACACCCACGAATCGTTTGTGCTCAAACCATCTCCGGAGGGGAGCCTGCCGCGCAAGCTGTGGCGCGCCTTCAGCCGCTTCCTCCGCTGCCACCACACCGGGCGCGTCCACGCGATGGCGCCGCGCCTCGCCGAGCTCCTCTACAAGGTGTCGCGCCACTTCGACGGGCGCCGCATCCTCGTCGTCGCCGGCTACCGCGCGCCGAAGGTGGCCAGGCAGAAGGGCAACCCGAAGAGCCCGCACAAGCAGGGGCTGGCGTGCGACTTCCGCGTCGACGGCATCGCCTCGACCGAGCTGCGCGACTTCGTGCGCGCCACCTTCCACCGCGTCGGCATCGGCTGGTATCCGAACAGCGACTTCGTCCACCTCGACGTGGGCCGGAAGAAGGACGCCTTCTGGATCGACTACTCGGGCCCGGGCGAGCGCGCGCGCTACTCGAAGGATCCGCAGGCCGACCTCGCCGCCGAGCGCGAGGGTGGGGCGGACGCCGACGACGCCGACGCCGATGAGGGTGAGAACCCCCAAGGTGCTTCCAGCCCGGGGGTGGCCGCCCCCAATCTGCCCGCGCTCAATCCCGCAACTCCCTGAAAAGACACACATCGGGATCGGCCCGAGGCTTGCTTAAAGGAACCTCGCGGTCGCATAGGGCGGCCGGGGAGGTTTCGAATGAGGCGCGAGCTCGTCCCGATCCTGCTGATGGCCGGCGCCGGCCTGGTGGCGGGGCCAGGCTGTGATGACGGCCAGGCCAACGTCCTCAACGGCGTGCAGTCCATCGTCTACATCCAGCGGACGGTCGACGGCACCGGGAACGTCTTCGACTACCGGTCGGGCGGAACCGACGCCAACCTCTTCGTGCTCTCGCCGCCGACGGCGTCGGGCACGCGGAAGAACCTCACCAACTGGAAGGGCGCGCAGATCGTCGCGCTCGACCTCTCGTTCGACGCGCGCGAGATCGCCTTCTCGGCGAAGGCGCCCGGCGACGACAACTTCCACATCTGGCGCATCAACGTCGACGGGACCAACCCCTGCGACGCGGCGATGGGCAAGCAGTCGGTCGGCGCCTGCCAGGTCACCGACGGCCCGTCGGACGACGCCTACCCGGTCTACCAGCCGGGCGGGCGCCTCATGTTCATGACCTCGGCCAACGTCGAGGGCACCGAGGTGCCGCAGCACCGCGACGAGTACGAGCGCGCGACCACCGCGCAGCCGGCGATGATCAACGTCGACGGCTCGAACCTCGTGATGGGGCCGCGCAACGTCTCGCACCGCGTGTTCCCGTCGCTGATGAGCGACGGCCGCACGATCTACACCGAGTGGAACCACCTCGGGCCGCGCAACGATGGCGACCTCCAGATCATGAACCAGGACCTCACCGCGCAGCGCGAGGCGTTCGGCGGCGAGGGCAAGGGCATCACCAACAACTACCTCCGCGCGAAGGAGGTCGCGCCGGGCAAGGTCGTCGCCATCGGCACGGCGCGCGACCGCACCTACCAGGCGGGCAAGCTGGTCCTCATCGACCTCGGCGGCGCGACGGTGAGCGAGCAGTCGGAGGCGCGCTCGAAGGTGACCGACCTGACCCCGGACGTCCCCGGCGATCGCTCGCCGTCGTTCCGCGGCATCGGCCGCTACTACGACGTCGCGCCGGTGCCGGGCAAGGCCGACAAGTACCTCGTCTCGTGGGCCGACGGCCCCGTCGAGCAGGAGGTGCTCTCGATGGCCGGCGCCTCGCCCGACTTCGGAATTTATGTCTACGACGCGAAGACCAAGGAGCGCTTCCCGATCGTGAACGAGGTCGGCACCTGGGAGACCAACGCGACGCCGGTCATCGCGCGCGCCGAGCCGCCCCGCCTCGAGACGTCGTTCTCGCCGGAGCTCAAGCAGGCGACGCTGTTCTCGGCGATCAACATCACCGACTCGAGCCTCTTCGCCGGCATCGACAAGACGCAGGTCAAGAAGGTGCGCGTCGCCGAGGGCTTCTCGGCGGAGGAGGGCTTCCCCAACCGCTTCGGCCTCACCGAGTTCGACGGCATGGCGCGCCTCGGCGACGCCGACCTGAACGCCGACGGCTCGTTCAAGGTGCTGGTCCCGGCGAACACCGCCATCCGCTTCCAGCTGCTTGACAAATATGGCATGGCGCTCGGCGTCGGGCAGAACGGCGGCCAGAACACGTCGGAGCCGGTCTGGATCATGGGCCGCGCCGGCGAGGCCCGCGTCTGCGGCGGCTGCCACGAGGACCGCACCAAGTCGATCCAGCTGGCCCCCGGCTCGTCGCTGCTGCAGGCGGTGGGCGCGGCCAAGCTCGACTACGAGGGCGTGCCCATCCAGCAGCGCAAGAGCGACGTCTATACGATTGACAAGATCATGGGCGTCCCCTGGGACAAGGCGCTGCAGCCGATCTTCGACGCCAAGTGCGTGGACTGCCACGACGGCACCGACAACGGCGCGAACCCCGGCTACGCCATCCAGGACATGCTGACGATGGCGACCTTCCGCTTCCGCTTCAACCTGAAGGCGGATCTGCAGACGGTGACCTTCGGCGACATGACCTACAGCTACTCGTCGTCGCACATCTCGCTGATGGGCCCGTCGGAGATGCTGCGCGAGGTGGCCTTCACCGTGACCGAGGGCGCGCTCAAGTCGTACGTCGAGCCGGGCTTCGCGCGTGGCTCGGACGTCATCAAGATGCTCAACCCGCCGGCCATCTACCCGACGGTGAACATGACCGACCGCGCGTTCGGCGCGAACGTCCACCCGAAGGGGCTGGTCACCGGGTCGCACGACGGCAACGACGCGAAGTACGAGCTCACCCCCGACGAGTACTACCGGCTGATCCTCATGGCCGACTCGGGTGGGCAGTACTACACGCGTGAGAACAAGCCGGGCGGGATGGGGTACTGAGATGCGCGCCAACACCAAAGGGACCCAAGGGACGGAGATGACGATGCGCAAGATCCTCGTCGGTGCCTTCGCGGTTGGGACGTTGCTCCTCGGGAGCGCGGCGTACGCTGGCCGCGGCGGCTCGTAC
>Ga0272446_1002993_pt1 | contig 22052 bp, 20 predicted proteins | sample YNPCB0061_FD_194587 | JGI IMG/M metagenome (GOLD analysis project Ga0272446, IMG submission 194587) | Hot spring microbial mat communities from Yellowstone National Park, WY, United States - YNP-CB-006-1 | ecosystem: Environmental > Aquatic > Thermal springs > Hot (42-90C) > Sediment | place... | reverse complement strand
TTTTAACTATTATTTTAGGTTGTTTTTTTTCATCTGGTTGTGCTTTTGCAATGAGCTTTCTCAACTGATGCACATCTGATGCTGATTTTACGAATGAAAGTGCAATATAATGCACACCTTGCATACAGCCAAAAAGTAAATCGACTTTATCTTTTGGGGTAATTACAGGAATATCAAGCCGTGTATCAGGAAAATTTAAACCTTTATTTGAATTAAGAGTGCCCCCGCGAATTACAGTAACTAGAATTTCATCATCTTTAATTTTATCAACCTGAAGTTCAAATTTACCATCTGCAATGAGAATTCTATGTGAAGGTTTAATAATTTTATGCAAGCTAGGGAACTTAATTGGAATGTGTTTTATTTTATTTAGCTGCAAATTTTTTTCATGATCAACTGATTTATTTGTCAATAACCACTGTTCTCCTTCAGTAAGGATATAGCCTGTATCTGGGAGACTCCCTATCCTCAAACGAGGTCCTTGTAAATCTTGTAAAAGGCCAATATGACATGATTCTTGAGCTGCTGCGACACGTATGTTTTTTATGAGATCAGCATGATCTTCGTAATTTCCATGAGAAAAATTGAGCCTCGCTACATTCATACCCGCACGAATCATTTTACGTAAAACATCTATTTCCCTTGAAGAAGGGCCGATGGTTGCCACAATTTTAGTAAGTTTCATAATGATTACTTGCTATTAAAGGCGCCATGTGCGACATATTTTCCCAAGAAAAGGTAATGGTTTTTGCTCTCCATGCCATGCGCGTAAAAAACCGAGTAAAGAGAGACCTAGCCAAGCAAGTGCGAGTGGCGCATATAACCATGCGCCTAATCCAGGTATAAGACTTGCGAAGAATATTATAAATGACAAAGAAAAAAGTACTGCTCCTTGTTTTACATGAAAAGAGTAACCTGCATGACGATAATGCCACTTCCATTGCCAACGTAATAGAGCAACAACCCATAATATCCATAAGTAAGATAGTGCCATGTACCAATGTTCTCTTTCATTTTGAATGGCTTTTTGTAAATGCGATTCTGAAGGTATTTTCATATTTACTTTTTAATTGTAGCCGAAAATATTTTTTTTTGAAAACTGTTTACTATCATGGTGACAACAAAAGAGACTAGAGTCGACATAACACACCATGCAGGCGCCCAAAAAATTGTCCATATTTCTCTATACCAAAGGACAGTAGCGCCACCGACAATACCCGCAGGTACAATTTGTCCTAAAAAAACAAACCAGTAAGTAAAGCGCGGACGTAATTCACGCGGCGCCTGTAAACGCCACGCATGCCATGCGACCAGACCTGAATATAAGAAAGTAAAAAAAAGTAACCAAGTATGCCATGCCCAAAAAGTTGCACCTGCCCATAGCGCACTCAATCCTCCAGCAATAAGCAAAATTGAAGCAAGACCCCACCATTGCGGAATTTTAATCCAATAATCAATCAATGGCACGCCTGATAATTTAACAACCTCTAGGCGCTTAAGATACATAGATATAGCATAGCAAATTGGGTAGTTACTTTTTTTAAAAAGAGTTAAAAAAATTTTTAAAAAATCACCCTGCAGATAATCTGCAGGGCGAGCAATACAAACCTATGCTGAATTTAGTAGTCCATTCCCATTCCATTCATTGCAGGCGTTGAGGATTCTTTTTCATCTTTCTTTGGCAATTCGGTAACCACTGCCTCTGTGGTAAGGAATAATCCAGCAATAGAGGCAGCATTCTGCAACGCTGATCGTGTCACTTTAACCGCATCAACTACTCCCGCAGCAACTAAATCTTCGTAGGTATCATGTGCGGCATTATATCCAGTATTACCTGTGTGCTTTTTGACTTCCTCAGCAACGACTGCTCCATCTTTACCAGCATTGCGCGCAATCTGTCGAATAGGTTCCTCCAAAGCGCGACGTAGAATGCTTAAACCAACTTTCTCATCCGCATCTTGAGATTTTACTTTTTCAAGCGCGGCACTCGCGCGCAAGAGGGCAACGCCACCTCCCACAACCACACCTTCTTCAATTGCGGCGCGCGTGGTAGACAAAGCGTCTTCAATACGGTGCTTTATTTCTTTCATCTCAGTCTCAGTCGCTGCGCCAACTTTTAATATCGCAACACCTCCTGAAAGTTTTGCAAGGCGTTCTTGTAATTTTTCTTTATCAAAATCACTATCTGATAATTCAATCTCTTTTTTGATTTGACTAATACGTGCATCAATATCTTTCTTACTTCCCTTACCACCCACAATGGTGGTTACATCTTTTTTTGCAATAACTTTCGCAGCCTTGCCCAAATGTTCTACAGTTGCATTTTCTAACTTCAAGCCAACTTTTTCTGAAATTACTGTGGCGCCAGTTAATGTGGCAATATCTTGCAACATTGCCTCTCTTCTATCTCCAAATCCTGGGGCCTTTACAGCTAGACCATAAAAAGTCCCTCTCAATTTATTGACTACTAGGGTAGCTAATGCTTCTCCCTCAACATCTTCTGCAACCATCACCAACTCTTTTTTTCCCATTTGCGCAACCTGTTCCAGAAGTGGAAGTAATTCTTGCAACGAAGAAATTTTTTTGTCAGTTACCAAGATCATTGCATCATTATATTCTGCAGCCATTTGATCTTGTTTATTTATCATGTAGGGAGAGACATAACCCTTATCGAACTGCATACCCTCAACTACATCTATTGAAAAACCGAAAGATTGAGACTCCTCAACAGTAATAACCCCATCTTTTCCCACTTTATCCATGGCTTCTGAAATCAAGTCTCCGATTTCTTTGTCATTTGCGGAAATAGACGCAACTTGTGCAATTTCATCTTTTTTTGACACAGGTTTCGCCATATTTTTTAATTCTTTTACTACCGCATCAACCCCATGATCGATTCCTCTTTTTAATGAGAGAGGGTTAGCGCCCGCAGTGACATTCTTCAAACCTTCAGCAACTATTTCTTGCGCAAGTACTGTTGCAGTAGTTGTACCGTCTCCAGCAACATCGTTCGTTTTTGAGGCAACTTCTTTGACTAATTCCGCTCCAATGTTTTCAAATTTATCTGAAAGTTCTATTTCTTTAGCCACTGATACTCCATCTTTGGTAATAGTGGGAGCACCAAAACCTTTATCAAGAACTACATTACGTCCACGTGGTCCTAAAGTGACTTTTACTACATTTGCAAGCTTGTCAACTCCACGCTTAATTGCGTGACGTGCTTCTTCATGAAACAAAATTTGTTTTGGCATACAGTGTAAAATTAAAATTATTCAACAATTGCCAAGAGATCGCTCTCTGACAAGATAAGGTAAGTTTCTCCATCAAGTTTGAACTCAGTAGGTGCATACTTTCGGAAACATACTGTCTGCCCTACTTTTACCTCTAAAGTTTGTCGTTCTCCTTTTTCGTTACGCTTGCCTGGGCCTACTGCAATAACTTCTCCCTGCTCAGGTTTTTCTTTATTCGTATCAGGAATCACAATTCCTGATTTAGTTTGTTCATCTTTTTTAAGTGGCTTCACTATTAAGTGATCGCCGAGAGGAACGAGCTTCATGAAAATCAAGTGGTTAAGGAATTAATAGTGGCCTAAATTGGCCTACAAGTACCAGTATAGCAATTAGCAGTCTCAGGTCAAGAGTGCCAAAATCTCTGCTTATATCCTTCCCTCCAAAGTCCGGCAATAATTGCAAGAGTAACAATTAGTGGCCATGAAGTGACTATTGCGTGATCAAATAATCCTAGAACACCAATGCTCATTAAAGAAGTGAATTTCCAAAAATCATTTTTCATCCAAGAGTCTCTTAAAATCTTTATGTAAAAAATTATAATCATTATTCCAGCAATACCCCACTCTATTATCAAGAGAAAAAAAGTGTTATGGACTGGTTGAGAAAGCGCCAAGTTAGAATATGTCATCAATACCGATTGTCCACCACCAATACCAAAAAGTCCCCCTTTATTTAATAACATAGGAGTGAGTGTAAATTGTTCTATCCTTTCATTTCTTGAGCGTTGCTCCAATACATTAGAGTGAGTAGTGCGAAATTGCCATTGTGGGAAAAAAAGTATTACATGTAGAATGACACCGCACAAAAAACCAAGTATGATTAAGCCTAATTTTTTTAATAAAAGTACTTTCTTTATCCACTCAAAATAAAATATAAAAAAAATCCCCACAAAACTTATTACAAGAACTGAACGTGAAAAGGTTGAGGCGATAATAAATGCATATACAATAGAAGCAAGAAATTGGATTGGCCTCCTCTTACATAAGGATGAGGTAAGAATAAGCATTCCACCCCATAACATGGCCATTGCAGCGATAACAGGATGTTCAAAAGACCCTTGCGTACGAAGCCAAAGTTGATTGCCGTCACCAATAAGAGGACTTCCTGGGTTAAGACGTAACTCTGATAATCCCAATAATGTGCTTGAGGGACTTTGCTGCATCACTACTTGGAAAAACATAAGCACAAGAGAGGCGCAAAAAGTAAATAAAAAAAAGGTAAATCTCTTACTATAAACCTCGGAACTTTCATTATGTAAGGTAAGAAATAAAAGAACACCAGCTCCAAAGTTATACAGCACAAACAATGCACGCCAAGGCTCTTGTGAGAGGAAGGCTGAAAAAATGAGAAAAATCAATAGCGCACGCCACCAGATTTTTTCTAGAGATGTTTTTCTAATCCACCAATATCTCAGATGTGAACCCCAAATTTCATGTGAACATGCAATGGCTATGGCACAAAGAACCTGACTTACGTATAAAATTCCTTTTGACCAGCCGAATGAAATATTATGAATAGTAACTGGAGAGAGAAAAATCCATGCAGTTGACCATGGTGCGAATAAAATGCAGGCGCTGATAATTCTTTCACGAATAGTATCCTGATAACTCATAAACCTTGGAGTGCACGGTACCATTCGTTTTTAATTTTCATTCGCGCATCATTGAGATGTACTTTAATCATCGAGGGAGAACTAATGATATTTGCATTTTCATTATTTTTGTATAGCTTTTCAAGACGCAGTTTTTGTATTTTCATGAAAAAAGATTCAATAAAAAGAGGTACTTTCCAACTTGAAGTACACCCTGGTTTTAGAACAGGGGGATCGGAAGGTACTACAGGCTGAGGTGATCTAAAATAATGAGAAAGCCATGATTGTGCATTTATAAAATGCTCATATACCCCATCATCAACAAGTGGATATAGTGCCATACACCAATATGCAAGATAAGGGTCACCATCCTCGATACAAAGGTGTTCTAATGAGAGCTTCTCATCACTCATGGTAAAACTCAAGCAGAGATGTTCTTTAATTTGACGACCATGACTGCCTTGCACCCAGCTTAGCAATAAGCAAAGCCCTCTCGTCCACCATGTCGTCGCTTTGTGAGTAATGATAAATAAATCTATATCACCATGCACACTTGCAAGCCCCCACCCGCCATCATTAGCGACAGCAATACATCGTATACCAGGAATCCATCGTGCATACCTGACAAATCTTTGTGCACGCCACCATTTCTTTCCCATATGAAGATGACGTCTATACCTTGCTTTAATATACTCATCAATATTCCTATGAGGCAGTACACACCAATGACGCACACATTGAATAAATCCTTGTTTCTGTGCCTCATTAATTCCATCTATTATTTGACCATATGTATATTCTCTCTCTTCATTATGCTTCCATAAAAACCGCTGTATCTCCGCTACAGTAACCGCTATACCTAAACGATCAAACCATGCAACAGTTGCCGCGACTGCTTTTGGAAGGGTATGAAACTGAGGTATATATGAAAATTTCATGCATTATTTTTTCACCGCGCGAATACGTACCGTCATTTCATTTGGTAAAAGTTGAATACTCTCAAGATATGCTTTCGGGAAAGATTTTTGTAAAGTCCACTCTCGTAAAGGATACCCTAATAATTCCTCAGTAGCAGCATCAACCACTCTTGAACTTACCGGAACCCATCCAACGCGAATTTTTTCTAATTTAATTTTAAGATCGCCATTTACTACCTGAGGAACGATTGTAAAACGAAGTTGCCAATGCGGAGGATTACGTAACTTTGCCTGAATATTTACTCCACTAGGAGTAATTTCTCCTTGCACATCAGAAACCAATGCCTTTGCCCATTTCCCCTGTGGTGAATTAAAAAAATGGGTAATATCCTCGTTGACAAAATGTAGTGTGGTAACTCGATCAGGAAGCAATATGATACTTTCAGGAATCTTTGCGAATACAGGCGTTGCAACACTACCCAAAGACACGAGAAATAAAAAAAATAAACATGTAAAAAAACGACTTTTCATTGTTTAAGTATGCAATAGAAAAATAAAAAAAGCTAGGTCGCTTACAGTACCCCACTTACAACAATCTTAATAACAACTTAAGTAAATCATCCTCAAAATAACTTTGCATAGATTCAAAGTGAACTGATTTGTGTCGACACGTATCCTTTAGTACTGAGAGAATATACGCCAAGGACACAAATCCTGTTCAAGAATAATCGATGGCATTCCAAAAATTAACCTTATGTAAAAAAATGAATAAAAAGCAGAGAAAAATAGAAGAATTCAATTTATTACAATTTTCATTTCTCTCCCATCGATTATCTGACTATCAAACTTAAGGATTCACTGAAATTCTGCCACTGTTACTAATTTTTCATCCTGAATAGTTAAAGTGCAGAAGTCAGTGGGGGTCTTTTTCTTTTAATTCCCATGACACGAGCTAAGTAATACCCTGTCCACGATAATGGTGATCGTGCAACTTCCTCAGGAGTGCCGCATGCGACTACTTGTCCTCCTTTATCTCCTCCATCTGGACCTAAATCAATTACCCAATCAGCGGCTTTGATCACATCAAGATTATGCTCAACAACAATCATGGAACTCCCCCTATCTACCAACGTATGAAGCACACGCAAGAGCTTATCGACATCAGCAAAATGTAATCCTGTAGTAGGTTCATCTAACAAGTACATTGTTTTTGCAGAAGGCCGGCGAGAAAGTTCAGTTGCCAGCTTTATACGTTGTGCCTCCCCACCGGAAAGTGTATTGGCTGATTGTCCTAATTTTAAATAACCTAGTCCAACCTCATCGAGAGTTTTTAATTTACGGGAAATATCTGCCACTGAATCGAAAAATATTAGTGCTTCCCCAACATTCATTTGTAATACATCAGCGATAGTTTTTCCGTGATAGGTGATCTCAAGTGTTTGTGGATTGTATCTCTTTCCATGACACTCTTCGCATTCAACATAAATATCAGGAAGAAAATTCATCTCAACTTTTAATACTCCATCTCCTTCACATGTTTCACATCTACCACCTTTTACGTTAAAACTGAATCTTCCAGGACCATATCCCCTTGCTTTCGCTTCTGGCATTGCGGCGAATAACCCGCGAATAGGATCAAATACGCCAGTGTAGGTTGCAGGATTTGAGCGCGGAGTTCTTCCGATGGGACTTTGATCAATTACAACTAGTTTATCTATATTTTCTAGACCATGAATTGCTTTATGCGCTCCGGGTATTTCCTTGCTTTTGTAAAGATGGGATGATATCGCAGAGGCAAAAATATCTCCTGTAAGAGTTGATTTTCCTGACCCCGAAACACCTGTTACTGCAATTAATTTTCCTAAGGGAAATTCAACAGTTATATTTTTTAAATTATTTGCAGTGGCTCCTTCAATTATAATTGAAAGACCATTACCTTTTCGACGATGAGAAGTTTCAAATACTTTAGATTTTCCAGACAAAAAAGAACCGGTAAGTGAATTATTATTTTTTATCACTTCTTCTGGTGTTCCCTCGGCAACTATACGGCCTCCATGTTCTCCTGCTCCAGGACCAATATCAATCAACCAATCTGAGGCACGCATAGTGTCCTCATCATGTTCAACTACAAGCACCGTATTGCCCAAGTCTCGCAGTCTTTGCAACGTAGTAATTAACTTATCATTATCTCGTTGATGTAAACCGATAGAGGGTTCATCAAGAATATAAATTACTCCAGTGAGAGCAGATCCGATTTGTGTTGCAAGCCGTATACGTTGACTTTCTCCCCCTGACAAGGTCACCGCAGATCGATGTAAAGTCAAATACCCAAGCCCGACTGCATGTAAAAAACTCAATCTATCACACACTTCTTTAATAATAGGATATGCAACCTTGCCTTCCTTGGAGTCACCTTTATTTTGTTGCGTTAATTTTTCTTTATACACAGTGACCCACTTCAATGCTTCAACAACCGACATCTCAGAAATGTCACGTATACTTTTACCATCAACTTTAACTGCTAATGCCTCAGGCTTTAATCGAGCACCCTTACATTCTGGACAGGGAAGAACACGCATGTATTGTTCGACGTCTCTTCGCACTGTATCCGAGTCAGTTTCCTTATATCTTCTTTCTAGATTAGGAATAACGCCTTCCCAATGAGCTTCATATTGTCCTTTAAATGCCGTTGAGTTTAAGTTTACCGTAACACGCCCACCTACTCCATACAAGACTATTTCAAGGTGCTCTGGCTTCATCTGCTCCACTGGAACATTAAGACTGAAATTATATTCTCTTGCAAGAGCTTCGACTGTTTTGTATTGCCATCCCGTATACAATATCCTCTGCCATGGACGTACTGCCCCCTGTGCAATACTTAATTTTTTGTTTGGAATCACTAAGTCTGGATCGACTTCCATTCGCGTACCTAAACCTGCACATGCCGGACACGCACCATGGGGTGAATTAAATGAAAAAAGACGAGGCTCAAGAGGAGGAAAAGCCAACCCTGTACTTGGAATAACCAGTTTTTCAGCAAACACTGAAACTGTGTTAGCTGTAATGTCGTGCACTTCGACAAAACCCTGACCAAGGGATAATGCCGATTCCAAAGATGCAGCAATACGCGCGATATCAGGAATGTCTTCAATTACAATACGATCAATGACCGCACCGATAGTATGTCGCTTTTTTTTATCAAGTGTCAGTACCTCAGCTTCAGCAGAAGACACTACTACACCATTTATTATAAATCTAGAAATACCTTTTCTTGCCATTCCAATGATAAGCGCACGGTGCTCCCCTTTCTGATCTCTAATTAAAGGGGCAACTATCATAATTTTATGATGCAAAGGATATTTACTGATTCGTGCCGCAATTTGGCTTGCAGATTGAGAAGAAATCTCAGCACCGGTTACAGGATCAGTCGGAGTACCTATACGTGCAAAAAGAAGTCTTAAATAATCATAAATCTCTGTGACAGTGCCAACTGTTGATCGTGGATTATGAGATGAAGTTTTTTGATCTATTGATATAGCTGGAGATAATCCCTCGATTGAGTCAACATCGGGCTTATCTATTAGTCCTAAAAATTGCCTTGCGTAGGATGACAAACTCTCTACATACCTTCTTTGCCCTTCTGCATATATGGTATCAAATGCGAGAGAGGACTTTCCTGAACCTGATAATCCCGTGAGCACTACTAGTTTTCCTCTTGGGATTTCTACATTTATATTCTTCAAATTATGAACTCGCGCTCCTTTGACTACAATAGCTGAGGGTACTACAGGATTCGCATTATATATGTTTTTATTTTTTTTCAAGATTGACATTCAGTAAACTATACTACTTTATCCAAAAAAATAAAAGGTCATCTTATGATGACCCTTAACTTGCATACTGTGCTGCCAACTTACATTCTTCGCCCACTAACTGACGCGCGGCAATACAAGCCAGTAAAAAGTAAAAGTATCTTTTCTCCTCATCATTCTCTGTGATTGAAGCATTTGCCAGATAATCAAATTCTTCATACCACAACTCACTCACACTCATAATTGAAAGAAAAGATTGGTATTCGATTAACAATTCGTTATTTTGTAAGTAGGGATATAATCCATCCTCTAGTGTTTTTTTTCTTGAAACTTCCTCTCCCATTGTAAGAAAGAAAGCTATTGTATCTTCAAAATTTTCCATACATATTTAAAATTAAATTGGTTTATAATAATGTTTACTTACAAAAACATTTAACTTAATAAGTTTTAAGTGTTCCATCATAACCCTCCTTCCTTTTTAAGCTTAAACTCAAATAGATTTTTTCATATTTTAAGGAGTTATGCAATTTTAACTAAAACAATTTTAGTAGAGAGTGAAATAAAAATTGGTATTAAAACTATCAACGAATAATTTTTTCATAGTATTTTAGACGTATTTTGGCTGACCATCTAAAGTAGATAAGGAGAAACAATTCCACAGTGTATGGAAAGTTAAACTTGCTATTCTAATTTTATTAAAATACTGTTAAAATACTGTTGAATTTAATCATGAGTCTAAAATTTAAGAAAATATTTTTATACCTATCATTAAATCCATTATTTATTATTTATCACTTTTCTTTAGCAGTTGAAGATTCACCCATGTGTGAGCTTTGACTACTGTCGGAATGTACTGATTCACCTACCAGTGCTTTATCCCCATATTTTCGAATTTTGTGGCATCGAAAAAAATTATAAGGATAAAATGAGCATTTTTTATATATACAACTATGTCGCGGACACTCATCCGCAAGTGAAGAAAAATTGAGTCCTACATTTAACGCATGTTTAATTTGCACTAAAGATAAACTTGTAGGCAATGTACGCTTGTCAGTAAATCCACCATTATTTATAGAGTTTGTCATTGAATTGAAATACCACTCCTCAACTCCTTCTAGGCGACCAGTGGTAGTCAGACGTGTACGATCAAGCTTATCAAACGGATATCTTTTGACACGTGCTTCCTCTACTCGCAGTACTGAAACAACATCGAGTAATTTTATATCACGATTTGGTTTTGCAACAATCAACACATATCCACGAGGAAGAACTTGCACTACCACGTCAGCGAGAACTTCAGGAGCATTAAAAAGCCAACTTGCCATTCCCTCCAAACTTGATTTTATAATCACACATCGCAACAATCTTTTTCCTTGATACACGGTGAGGCCATCAACACGCCCTTGCTGGTAAGCAGCACGATAATCTGAGGCAAGTCGATCTCCTTTTTGACTTTCTGCGCGAATAAATGCCTCCATAAGTGGAAGCAACAAAGCCGCAAGTTTTTCAGCTGGCAGTCCTCCTTGAGAGCGCAATATGGTAAGCATTTGTGATAATGCGGTTGATTGTGCATCGGTCGTGCGTAGTGCTGCCGTTATATTTTTTTGTCCAAACATCTCATTGAAAACCACTCTCCGCAAAGTCGCATCGAGAAAAGAGGGCAACTTTAGTACATCGAGCACACGGTCGGTGAGTAAGACAAGTCTTTTATCAACCACTTGATAAGGAAACTGTCCTTTACCCATGAAACTTACTGCAAGTATACCTTCTCTTTCCATGTACTCAGGAGTAAACTCTTCATCCAATGAATCAGCCAAGTGTAATGGGGCGCGATCGGCGCCAGGATAATATAACCTTAACAACGCGCACGCCATCAAACTATCAATGGTTAACTTCGTGTGAAGATATAATCGATGTGCTTCAGCAAGATTTTTAGTTGCAGGCTCTGTGTGTGTAGTTGTATCAACCAATGCATCCAAAGGCCGTGGATCAATCATGATTTCCGCTGTTCCTGTTTCAGGCGGAGTAGATGGTATATCTGACACAATAATAGGGTTACATGTAAAGATGGATTAAGTATATCATATTATGTACTCTAAGACTATGGCACTACTCTCTCACCATAAACTCTACCCTCGTCTAAAAGATATTCCTCATAGCGCAGGAGTATATTTGTTTAAAGATATACATTCAAAAGTCTTATATGTGGGTAAAGCAAAGAACTTACATTCTAGAGTAAAAAGCTACTTTCAAGGTTTTTCTCGTCTTACCAATGCGAAAAAGAGAATGATTGAAAGCGCGGAACAAATAGATTATATAATAGCTGCCAACGAGATTGAGGCGTTATTATTAGAAAATAAAGCTATAAAAGAGTACCGTCCCCTCTATAATATTGTTTGGAAAGATGACAAATCCTATCTTTATCTCTTCATTGATTGGTCAGAGCCATTTCCGAGATTACAAATTGCAAGAAGGCTAGAAAGTGCTCCCAAAAAAAGAAAAGGAACAATTGATTATTTTGGACCATATCCCTCTGCTTCAGATGTAAGAAGGACAATAAAAGCACTCCATAGACTATTCCCTTTTAGGACTTGTGATCGTGACTTACGCACACTACCAAATGGAAGAGTATGTTTGCTGTATCACATGGGTCAATGTTCTGGGCCATGCGAAGCAAAAACTACCCGAGAAGAGTATGAAAATATGATGCATCGTCTTGCTGATTTTCTGCGAGGAGATATTGATTACTTAGGAGAAAAAATTAAAGCAGATATGCAAAAAGCGGCATTGTCTCGAAATTTTGAGGCAGCCGCCCGTTTACGTGATCAATTACGTTCTTTTGAAAAGTTTTCTTTTCATCAAAAAGTTGCGGAACAAAGGGGAGTTTCCCATGATGTATTTAATATCTCAAGAGGAAAAAATAATGAGTGCGTAATGAATATGCTTATGATACGTTTTGGATATCTAGCACGCCGTCAGCAATGGCATCTTTCAATACCACCAGAAACTCCAGATGAAGAGATACTTTCTTCATTCGCGGGACAGTATTATGCATCTGTTCCGAGTGCGCAACGACCCCATGAAGCTCTTTTTCCGGTTCGATGGAAAAATATGCATGAACTTTATGCTGCCTATGGAGTAAAGGCTCGTGTGCCAGAAAAAGGGGAAAAACAAAAATTACTGACTCTTGGACTATTAAATGCAGAAACTTATTGGCACACACATTCGGAAAGTAGTAGGTCACCCTCACCTCGTGAGGTAGTTGAAGCACTTTGGGATGAATTGAGGAATGCGGGAATGAAACTTTCACCTCTCACCCCCACTTCTGCACGTTTTGAATGTTTTGATATTTCTCATCAATCAGGAACCAATCAACGAGGATCAATGGTAGTTTTTATTGATGGAAAAAATGTTCGATCTTTATATAGACTCTTTAAAATTAATGGAATAACTAAACCAGATGATTTTTTTGCGCACGCGCATGTAATGCGTAGAAGAATTGCGCGCACAAAAAACCCTCCCTCAGGACAAAATGCTTGGCCTCACCCAGATTTGATAATTATTGATGGTGGAGCTGGACAAGTAGAGGCTGTACACAAAGAATTGCGTGCTGCGAATGTGCAATGGCCTGTAATCGGAATAGCAAAAGAATGGGAAGAGATTTACATTCCACGTGAATTAACTGATTCTTTACATGAACATCCAAAATCAATAAGGCAAAGCATATATCAAAATTTTATTGTCCTTCGCCTTGGATTAGACCATCCCGCAACTCAACTAGTGCAACGTATGCGCGACGAAGCGCATCGATTTGGGATAGCAGCTTCAAGAAAAAGTCACGAAAAACAATCACTCCGATCGCCATTTGACGAAATACCCGGTATTGGTGCGGTACGTAAACGCGCACTTAAAGCACGCTATGGCTCTCTTCAAGAAGTAATTAAAAGACCCATTGCAGAGCTTGCCTCAGTCATTGGGGAGAAGGCGGCTCGAAACTTACAGGAGTGGATCGTACACAATGGACTATAGATAAGTATTTAATTATTTTATTATTTTTTTTGTTGATCTGCCCCCAGAAGAGCTGCAAATAAACGGCTTAAAGATACTGGACGTTTTCGTAATACAGGACGTGTACGATGTTGTTCTGTATTTTCAGTAAATTGATTTTGCAAAGTAGTATCATTGACTGACGTGTCTCGGCTTTTATTTTCGACTTCTGAGATTTTTTCATTAACTTGCGATGCCTTTGAAGGAGTACGAGATAGGGCTTTTATTGGCTCAAGGCGTACTTCAGACGCCGCTCTTAAAAAAGAGGGGTATGCACAAATACCTAAAATTAATGCAAATGCCAACCCTCGAACCAGGTAATGTTTTGTAAGAAGTGACATATACTTCAATGTAGCAAGTTCTTGATTCAAATCAAGAGTCCTCAGAAACAACTAAACACTCACCTTTCATTTCAAGGGGAATGGGAATTTTCATAAAAGTAAGCAAGGTAGGTGCACAATCTGCAAGGGTTCCTTTTGTTTTCAATTTCCAACCTTCAAGTAATTCTGGTTGCGGCACAGTAATACAAATAGGGACATCATTAAATGTATGCGCGGTATGTTGTGAAGCATTCACCTCATCAAACATATCTTCAGCATTGCCATGATCTGCAGTGATGATTACACCGAATCCCCTTTCCCATAAAAACGGCAGTAATGTATGCAGTTGTTGATCAAGTGTTTCAATTGCGCGAATTGTTGCTTTTAAATTTCCTGTATGCCCAACCATATCTGCGTTTGCGTAATTAATAATGAGACAATCGATATTTGTTTTATTTATCTTATCCATAGCTGCTTGAGTAAGCTTTTGTGACGACATTTCTGGTTGTAAATCGTAGTGTGGCACTGAGGGAGAGGGAATCGATAATCTTATTTCACCAGGAAAAATTCCTTCATATCCTCCATTAAAAAAGAAAGTTACATGTGGATATTTTTCTGTCTCCGCAGCGCGTAATTGAGTTTTGCCTGCGCGGGAGATACATTCACCTAAGGTAAGGGTTGGAATGCTTTGAGAGAATACAACATCAATACCTTCCAAATCATCTGCGTATGATACCATTGATAAAATACAGCGTGGTCCCGGAGCCATTTCACCTCGCAAAAATCGTGACGCAAGTTGGCGCATCCGATCAGCGCGGAAGTTAAAAAAAATAATGCCGTCTTCAGTACTCCATGAAGTGAAATTAGGGAGAACAGATGGTGCTACAAATTCATCACTTTTTTGTTGTGCATAAGTGCGGTTAAGTGCTTCCTGCCATCCAGAAACGCGCTCCCCTTTTCCTTCAATGATGAGTCGAAAAGCTAATTCTGTATTTTCCCAATTTTCATTTCTATCCATTGCGAATGCGCGTCCACACACCGTAGCAATAGACCCACCATAAGTTGACAAGGCGTTTTCTACACGTAAAAGGAATTCGTACGCAGATTCAGGTGGGCTATCCCTTCCATCAGTAAACGCATGCCAAGCAATTTTTTGTATTCCTTGAGAGTGGGCAAAATGCGCAAGTGAAATCCCATGTGAAAGCTTCGAATGTACACCTGCTTCGCTTGTGAGGCCAGCGATATGTAATGTGCCGTTGTTCTCTACAATGCGTGCAATGAAATTACGCAGTGTATTATTGTGCTCCATTGAGCCATTTTTTAGAGCAAGGTCAATTGTTTCAACCATAGTTGGTAGTACACGGCCAGCACCAATTACCATATGTCCAACTTCTGAACCACTTAATTGTCCTTCGGGCAATCCGACTGCTGACCCGTTTGCATCAAGTCGACCAAATAGTCCTATTCTTTTTAAGTGTTGAAAGTAAGGAGTGTGTGCCTGTGCTATCGCATTATGTTCTACATCATCGCTCATGCCAAAACCATCAAGAATAATCAACGCCATTTTTTCACAATAAGGAAAAGGTGTAACATTCTGCTTCATTTTTTTATATTAATTTCACCTTACATTAATTAGAAATTCAAGTATGCTTTAGAGTACCATAATGAACCAAAATCCTAAAGGGAAAAGTGTTTTAAATATTTGTAAGAGAGCATGTACAAAAAACACCCACGATGAGTGAGTGTTTTTTGGTTGCGGGAGGAAGATTTGAACTTCCGACCTCGTGGTTATGAGCCACGCGAGCTACCAGGCTGCTCCATCCCGCCCTTGATCTATAGCATAGCAGAAAAAATTTTCAAGTAAGACTTTCTATTTTTAAAAAAGTTTAAAAAATTACGAAACAGTTTTTATTATGAAATACAGATGTTATTTACAATTAGTTATTTAAGTATGGAATAAAATTTCAAGTGTATAAATCTCCCCACACAGGAATTGCGAAAGTTGTAGTAAGTAGTAAATAGCCAACTAGAAGATTTTTTGTTATTTACAAGAGAAGTTATAGAGTCATTTAAACTTTTCTCAATGACGACAGGATACAAATGCATCAATTCCATATGCATACATAGATGCAAAGAAGTATTTTCTAAGTTGATGAAATAATGTATCTGAGAAAGATTTTATAACCAAGGGCTATTTTGAGGCTCAGTAACTCTCCAAGCATATAATGCAACAAGAGAAGAATAAGATTTCCAAGGTTTTGCAATTTTTGCAAGTAAGCGTGGAGTAGGACGAGTTTCAAAGTTATATATTTTTTGAAGACCTCTCAAAAAACCAATATCACCACTAGGAAAAATATCAGGACGACCTAAATGAAATATCAAAAACATTTGTGCAGTCCATGGACCGATTCCATATATTGAACATAATTTTTTTTCAATTTGCTGCGTGTTTTCATAAGGTAAACCTTGTAACCATACAGATTCACTTTTCACAAATTCAGTTACCGCCCTTACTGCGGAAATTTTGTTTTTAGTGAGTCCTGCAAGAGAGAGTTTCGCATCAGAAATTTTTTGTAGAGTAGTTACCGTCATCATCCCATTACACTGAGTTCTTACTCTTTCTTCAATTGCCATTGCAGCATGTACGGAAATTTGTTGCCCGATAATTGAACGGATCAAACATTGAAATGGATCAGGTTCATGTCGAAGCCTCACCTCACCTAGTGCATATTCCTTTGCAAGATATGAATCTTGCAAAATTACTTGATGTGCCTTTTTCCAAATGGCAGAATCTAAGAGAGAGGGATATGCGTCCATAATAAAAAAATACAGTACATCTTAAAAAAAACAATCGCTCATTATTAATGAGCGGTCAAAAAAAGATATGAAAGATATAAAAATATTTCCCCACACTTCATCTCGCAGTTACAATTTGCATGAGAGATTTTATTTAAATACCCTTTCATAATGCAGACAACAGCACCCTGGAAAATTGAAATCACCCACCTACTCCCAGATGGAAGAGGTGCAGGAATACGTATTGACGCCTCTGAAAAGAAAGAAATTCGATGTTGGGGCACATTACCTGGAGATAGAGTAATCGCATGGCCAGCAAAAAGGGAACGACATGGGATAGATTGTGTAGTAGAACAAATCGAAAAGCCTTCACCACAAGCGATTATGCCCCATGATCATCACTGGACGTCGTGTGGGCCTTTTGGACGGTTTACTCGAGAAAAAGAATTGGCGTGGAAACAGAATTATCTTTTTTCACTTTTCAACGAAGAAATTGAATTGAAATTTGGTGCACAAAGAAATGGGTATAGAACAAAAATGGAATTTTCAATTCATAATGGTTCACTTGCATTTCACCAAAGAGGTAACTGGTCACGATATATATCCGCATCTGAAGGATGCGGACTTATCCCAGACTCAGCTAATAAAATTTGCAGATTTTACGCAGAACAGTTATCAATATTCTTTCCTCAAAGGATTATTATTCGCTGGTCACACGCCCTTGAAGAAGCTCTTGTTACGGTACTTTTTGAAGAAGAGAAGAATATACCTCTAACGGAACTTCCTCCGAAAGTGAGAGGATGTCGCTTTGGAATCCTTGAAGGAAATGCGATCAAATTCAATATGCGCTACGGTGAATCCTCAATCCATGAAAAAATTGGCACCCAATTAATTGGGTATGATTATGATTGCTTCTTTCAAAATAATTGTGAAGTCTTTTCCCTCCTCCTGAAGGACGCTTATACCTTGCTCTATCCCTTTGCGCCTGCAAAAATCCTTGATTGGTATGGGGGTGTAGGTACAATTGGCCTCTCACTTCTCTCTTATTTTCCTCATGCGTATGGAGAGTGCAGAGATAGTAATGCATCTGCTATTGCTTGGGCAAAAAAGAATGGCGAGGCATGTGGTGTCACAGAACGGTGGAGTGCGAAGGTCTGCCTTGCAGAAAAAGATACCCTTAATCTAAACGAGTTTTCTATCGTTGTACTCGATCCTCCCCGCGCAGGATTACATCCATGCGTCATTTCTCAATTACACGCATCAAAAGTACCACTCATTCTCTATGTTTCTTGTAATCCCATGACACTTGCACGTGATCTCAACGCTCTTAAGTCGTCTTATAAACGGGTTGCAATTCGCGCATATGATATGTACCCAACCACTCCTCATTTAGAAGTAATGGTCTTGCTTTTAAGAGAAAATTAAGTCAATAAAGTTACAAAATTATCCACAGCATTCCATGCTTTTTGTGCTGACTGAGCATCGTAGGTTGTACGATGTGCATTCGCAAAGGCATGTCCTGCAGGTACAATTAATGAAGTATGCTTCCCCCACTGAGTAGCGTACTCCGTAATTTTTTTTCTATCATCTTCGGAAATAAGATGGTCATACTCGCCATATAAGGAAATGCTATCTATTGAGTGCGATAAATTTTGTTGTACATACTCCGCTATTGAAGTGTTATTAATGCGCCCCGGTTCTAAAGTTTGACCTCCATAAAAAGATATAACTCCCTTTGTCATTGGGTGAAGTGCGGTAAGCCATACTAAAGATCCACCAAAACAAAAACCAAGAGTAAGTACTTGCGTAATTGAAGGAGATTGTTCTTTAATTTGTGAGACGACATCATCAAAAAAAGGGATACAGAGCTCTCCCTTATACTGTTTCAGTAAATGCAATGCAATCTCTTTATCACGCTCATAATCAAAATCATTCGGTGTCTGTGTGAGTGAATAAAAAAAATCAACTGCATATGCATTGCATGCGTACTGTTGAGCACACCTATCAGCTACTAGTTTCGTATGTGCATTTAATCCATAAATTTCCGGAAATACAACCAGTGCTCGGAGCGCAGTCTCCGTATTCAACGGAGATGCATAAAGCCATGGTACTTTCTGCATATCTATCTACGAGAAAGAAGCGCGCGCGCTCGTTGAGTTAATGTATCTATACCCAAGCCGTATCGGTCCCATAGTTCTTGAGGAGTACCACTTTCTCCAAAGCTGTCATTCACTCCTGCTATTTCCATGGGAAGAGGGTAAAAACATGAAAGATATTCAGCAACTGCGCCCCCCAGTCCTCCGTATATTTGATGCTCCTCTATCGTCATTAACGGCACACCGCGCTTCGCATATTTTTGAAGGATCTCTCTATCAAGTGGCTTTATGGTATGCATATTGACCACCGTGGAATCAATCCCTAATCGGTCAAGTTCTTGTGCAACACGAAGTGCATTTCCTACCATCGCACCGGTAGCTACTAAAGTAAAATCTGAACCCTCTCTCAAAACAATTGCACGACCAATTTCAAAAGGTGTAGATTCATCCATAATCATGTCAGTTGCTTCACGCGCAAGTCTCAAGTACGCTGGACCTTGATGTTGGGCAAGTGCAATTGTAGCACGGTGCGCTTCTCCAGCATCTGCGGGCACAATTACCGTCATATGAGGAAGTACGCGCATCGTAGCAATATCTTCAAGTGCCTGATGAGTCGCTCCGTCGGGGCCTACGGATAGGCCGGCATGTGAACCTACGATTTTAACATTCATGCGAGAATAGCACACAGACACTCGTACTTGATCCCATGCCCTCCCAGGACAAAATACGGCATATGAAGTCACAAACGGTATCATACCTTCTGCTGCCATGCCTGCTGCAAAGCCTACCGCGTTTTGTTCTGCGACTCCAATTTCAAAAAAACGTAGAGGGAATTTTCTGGCGAATGCGTCCGTTTTTGTAGATTCAGTTAAATCACAACAAGCTATAACGACTTTTTCATCATAACTTCCGGCTTCAACAATTCCCGTACCAAAACCTACACGTATAGGTGATTTTTTTGGTGATGCAAAAAAATCCGAATGAATATGTAAATACTTAGGCATGTTCTGAAGTTATCTGATTTTGTAAAGTACGTAGTTCTGAAAGCGCGCGCTGAGCTTGCTCAGCGTTTGGAGGTATTCCATGCCAATGAAAGTCGCTTTCCATGAAACTTACTCCTTTTCCAGGTATAGTATGAAAAATAATCGCAGTGGGGCGATCCGCATTTTCTTTTGCCCTTTCAAAAGTTGAGATGATTTCAGGTATATCATGCCCATTGCACTCACACACCGCAAGTCCAAAGGCGCGTAGTTTATCAGCGAGAGGCTCAAGTGGCATTACCACCTCTGTCGGACCATCAATTTGAATGTGATTACGATCAATACAAAACGTGAGATTAGACAATCGCAATTTATATGCCAACATAAAGGCTTCCCAGCATTGCCCTTCATTTAATTCCCCATCTCCTGTCATGCAATAGACACGAGAATGACTTTGTTTCATACGTAATGCTACCGCCATACCAACTGCCTGAGATGTTCCTTGTCCCAAAGGACCCCCACTTGTTTCTATTCCAGGCAAACCATGGGTGGGGGTGGAATGCCCTTGCAGACGAGTATCCAGTTTTCTTAATGTGGCCAGTTCACTCACAGGAAAAAAACCTCTTCGCGCGAGTGCTGCGTAAAGTATGGGAGCAATATGCGCGTTTGAAAGCACTATCCTATCCCTTTCAGGATGTTGAGGATTTTCAGGATATACGTTCGCCACATGGAAATAAAGTGTCGCAAACACATCTGCCATCCCAAGAGGACCCGCCGAGTGCCCTGACCCTGCAGTAAGTAGCATGGTAATGACATCCTGGCGCAGTGTCAGCGCAATTTCACGAAGTGTATGAAGACGAGAATCTGCAATCATAATTATGCTTCTTCAACGTGAGAAATGGGAGTTAAAGGTATTGTTCTTCCTAATTGCTCCAACTCTTTATATGCGTTGCGGGGATTTTCAGATTTCACAATAAAACTTCCCGCCACCAAAATATCAATACCTCCTTTAATAAAAGGAATTGCAGTTACTGGATTTATTCCTCCGTCTATACCCACTTTCACATTAGGGTATCGCTCTTTAATATAATAAAATTTATTGATTACCTCAGGATGATGCGGTTGCCCCTGTTTACCTGGATGTACCGCCATTAGTAATACATTATCAATAACACCTGCATTGAGAAGCGGTTCTATTTCTTTCACCGTGCTTTCAATGTTGAGACATAACCCTACATCACGACTTGCATTTCTCATGTCTTTTACAATAGTATGCAATTTTTCTTCATTTTTGACGGCCTCAACGTGAATATACACACGCTTTACATTATCGTGTATTAACCACCGATAAAGAAATTGCTCAGGTTGCTCTATCATTAAATGAATTTCAAAATCTACGCTAGTTTGCAAGAATCTGATTTGATCTGGATCATGCATCGTATCAGTAGGAATAAATTTTCCATCACATACATCGAGCTGTACCACTTCAGCAAACTGATCAACCATATTCAATTGACGCTGAATTTCACCAATATTCTTTTGCATTATTGCGGGAACCACTATCATACTTTTTATTTTATCACGTGGGGATAACCTCGACTATACACGATCTCATCCAACATTTTAATTCGTCTCTTATGTCGTAACGATCGATCAATAGGAGTTCTCAAAAAAGCAAGTATCAGAGAAGAGATCCTCGCCCGAAGAGTAATACGCGCGCCAAGTGTAAGCACATTCACATGATTGTGCGCACGTGCAAGAGCAACTTGCGCCTCATCATACCCCTCAACAGCGCGCACTCCCTTAAATCGATTTGCGGCTATCGCGACTCCAACCCCACTTCCACATAGAATAATTCCACGTGCTTTAACATCTTTTTGTAGCTGATTCGCGACAATACACGCAATGATTGGATAGTCGTCAGTAGGACCTGCGTTTGGCATTTCATGCACAATTGGATAGTATCCGTGTTTCTCAACAAGCGTTACGACAACTTCTCTCAAGGGCATGCCTGCGTGATCAGCGCCGATATGAACTTTCATACTATCTTATTGTATACCGAGAAGACCTTTTCGCGCGAGATACCCATGAGCTGAAAGGAGAGCCTTTGCCCCTTCCCCCGCTGCAACTACAATTTGTTTTGCGGGCACCATGGTCACATCACCTGCTGCGAAAAGACCTGGTGTTTTAGTTGCATTATCGA
>Ga0272446_1002992_pt1 | contig 22056 bp, 23 predicted proteins | sample YNPCB0061_FD_194587 | JGI IMG/M metagenome (GOLD analysis project Ga0272446, IMG submission 194587) | Hot spring microbial mat communities from Yellowstone National Park, WY, United States - YNP-CB-006-1 | ecosystem: Environmental > Aquatic > Thermal springs > Hot (42-90C) > Sediment | place... | reverse complement strand
CGATGGCTGCGCCGCCGTCGCGCCCGATCTCCATGACGCCGGCAAGGCGGTAGGACGTGCCCCGGGGGACGCCAGACTCGCCGGGGACTTCGAGCACGAGCCGCCAGTGGGCGGGCGGGCGGGCGGCCCGACCCGGCTGCCGCGGGAGGTAGCTGGCACGCAGCGAGCGCGCGACGGCCGCGCACGTGCCGAAGAGGACGGCGAAAAGGGCCAGCCGGAGGAGCAGGAGCTCGACGGAGTCGCTCACGGAGCAGCCTCGAGGCGGAGTTCAGCTGCCCCGAGCGCGAGGGTGTCGCCGGGCGCAACCGGCGCGGCGGCCACGCGCTCACCGTTGACGAAGGTCCCGTTGCGGCTGCCGAGGTCGCGGATTTCGAGACCGCCGCCGGGTCCGTGGCGGATTTCGGCATGGCGGCGGGAGACTGTCAGGTCCGGCACGACGAGGTCACAGTCGGCCCCCCGGCCGAGGACGAACGGGGTGTGGGTTAGCGGAACCGCGGGTCCCCCGGCGAGGCGCAGACGCAGCCCTTCGAGGCGCCGGAGGCGGACGGTCTCGCGGACCGTGGCGACGCTGGCGGGCGCAGCCGGGTCGTGGAAATCGGCACGGATGACCGGCTGACCGGGTTCGCAGGCCGCCGACGGCACGAACGCGAGCTGCCACGGGGCGAACGGGCGGAGACCGGCGGCGGTGCAGGCGGCGTCGAGGCTTTCGCAGATGGCAGCTTCGAGATCGGCCAGGACCGGGGCCAGGGCCCGGGCATCGCCCGGGTGGAGCCGGACGATGATGCGGTTGGGGGCTTCGCCGCCGACAGCGGCGCCGAGGACGGCATCGACGACTGCCTGGGCGAGAGAGGACGGGTGGAGGGCTGCGGGCAGGCCGAGGCGGAGCGCCCTGGCGACAGCCCGCTCAAGCAGCGGCTGGCCGGTCACCGGGCCACCGCCGCACGGATGACCTGACCGGCGATCGGCGCGGCGACGGCTCCGCCCTGACCGCCGGACTCGACGATGACGGCGACCGCGATGCGCGGCTGCTCGACGGGGGCGAAGGCGATGAACCAGGCGTGGGAGGTGCCGTCGCCGGCCTCAGCGGTGCCGGTTTTGCCGGCCACCCTGGTACCGGGGATCGCCACGCCGGACGCCTGGCCGGCTTCCACGACGGAGGCCATCATGGCAGCGACCTCACCGGCGATCCGCCGGTCGAGGACGCGGGTGGACGACGGAGCGGAGAGCGCTCGGGCCGCGCCCTCGCGGTTCACGGCCTCGAGGGCGATCCGGGGCCGGGGCAACTCGCCGCCGCTGGCGATGACTGCGGCGACGAGCGCCATCTGGAGCGGCGTGGCGAGCAGCTGCCCCTGGCCGAAGGCGGTCGAGGCGAGCAGGACGGTGTCGCGGCTGGCGCCGGGCGCACGGAGCTGGGAGGCGGCGGTATCGAGGGGGAAATCGATGGGGCGCCCGAACCCGAAGCGTGCGGCGACGGCCTCCAGCCGCTGCCAGCCGAGTTCGACGCCGATGCGAGCGAAGATTGCGTTGACGGAGTAGGTAAAGGCGTGGCTGAAGGGGTAGGTCCCGACGCCCTGCGGGGTGTTGCGGCAGGAGATCGGGAAGCCGTCGATGACGATTTCGCCCGGGCATTCAACGATGGTGTCCGGGGTGATGATGCCGGCCTCGAGGGCCGCTGCCGCGGTCACGGTCTTGAACGTCGACCCTGGCGGGTAGAGCCCCTGGGTGGCGCGGTTGAGGAGCGGCGCGTCCGGCGACTGCAGCAGGGCCTCGCCGGTGTTTCCCAGGGCGCCGGGGTCGAAGGTGGGAACGCTGACCATCGCGAGGATCTCGCCGGTGATGGGGTCGAGGGCGACGACAGCTCCCTTCCGGTTGCCCAGGGCCTCGCGGGCTGCGGCCTGGACGGCGGGGTCGATCGTGAGCCGGACATCATCCCCGGGAACAGGTTCGCGCAGCAATTCGTAGCGGAGGGCATCGAGCCAGCCGCTGCCGGAGCGGCCGGCCAGGACCGCATCGTAGGCGAGCTCGATGCCCTGCGAGCCGTAGCGCGGGTCGAGGTAACCGACGACGTGGGCGAGGGAGGCATCGTAGAGATACCGCCGGCCCCCGCTGAGGGTCTCGACGAGGACATTGCCGTCGCGGTCGAGGATGCGGCCGCGGCCGGGGTCGTAGAAGCGGCTGAGGGTGCGCGGGTTGCGGTCCTGGCTGGCGAGGCCGGTATCGAGCACCTGCCACCAGAGGAGCGCCGCGATGACCGCCAGGCCGAAAAGGCCCGCAAGGGCGGTGATGACCCCGAGCCGGCGCTCGAACTCTGCGGGGGTGAGCACGGAGCGATTGTACGTGCGCAATGCCGGCGGGGTGCAGCATGGGCTGCACCCCGCCGCTGGCGGCCCGGGCCGGCGGTTCGCCTAGCCGCGCGGGAGGCCGAGCCCGCGGGTGGCGATGATGTTCCGCTGGATTTCGTTGGTTCCGGAGTAGATGGTCGACGGAACCGACATGAGGTAGGACTCGGGGAGTTCGCCGTGGAGCGGTGCGCGCGGTTCTTCGGGGCGGAGCTGCCCGGCGAGGCCGAGCATGTTGACGCCGAAGTTGTAGATGCGCTGGCCAAGCTCCGACTGGAAGATCTTGACGACCGACGCCTCGTAGTTCGGCACCTGGCCCTTCGACTGGATGTAGCCGATGCGGTAGCCGAGGTAGCGGCCCACGTTGTTGGCGATAACCAGGTCGGCGAGCTTCGTGCGGTACTTCGCGCGGCGGTCGGCCGGACCTTCGCGGAGGGTGCGCGCGAGCTTTTCGAGGGTGCGCCGCTGGGAAGCGGTCGTGCCAATGCCTGACCGCTCGAAATCGAGGAGGGTCATTGCGACATACCAGCCGCGGTTCTCCTCACCGACGAGGTTCTTCGCCGGGACGCGGACGTCCTCGAAGAAGACCTCGTTGAAGTGGTGGCGGTTCGCCATGTTGATGAGCGGGCGGATGGTGAGGCCCGGCGTGTTCTTGATGTCGTCGATGAGGAGGAAGCTGATGCCGCGGTGCTTCGGCGCCTCCGGGTCGGTGCGGACGAGGCAGAACATCTGATTGGCGCGGTGGCCGCCCGAGGTCCAGATTTTCTGGCCGTTGATGATGTAGTCATCGCCGTCGCGGACGGCGCGGGTCTGGAGCGAGGCGAGGTCGGAGCCGGCGCCCGGTTCGGAGTAGCCCTGGCACCAGATGTGCTCGCCGCTGGTGATCTTCGGGAGGTAGTACCGCTTCTGCTCCTCGGTGCCGTGGATGATGAGGGTGGGGCCGATCATGCCGACGCCGAAGCCGCGGGTGCCGGTATCGGGTGCGCCCCAGTAGCCGAACTCCTCGCTGAACACCATCTGCTCGAAGATGGAGGCGCCGAGGCCGCCGTACTCCTTCGGCCAGGCGGGCGCAATCCAGCCGCGCTGGGCGAGCTTCCGGTTGAACTCCTGGGCGAACTCGAACTCCTCGTCGGAGCGGGTGCCAAGCTGCTCACCGCCTTCTTCGAGGCGATTGCCGAGCGTTTCCTGCAGGAACTTTCGGACCTCCGCGCGGAGGGCCTCTTCTTTCTCGCCGAAGCGCAATTCCATGGACGATGTAACCTCCGGTGCCGGCCGCGATGGCCGAGGGTAGCGTGCCAGCGGATTCTGCCAGAGATTGGTGCGCTTCGATAGCGCCGCACTTACGGCGCGTCGGCGACTTCGGGGCCGGGGCGGTCGCCGGCGAGCTGCTCCCAGGCGGCGCGCAGGGCTTCGGCGGTGACGCGGTAATCGAAGCCGCGCCGACGGAGGAAGCCCCCAACCTTAGCGAGGAATTCCTCGTGGGTGCGGTCGCTGTAGCGGCGTCCGCGCTGGAGGGCGAGGGCGGTGGCCAGCTCGAGGTCGTCGATCCCGTCGGTGGCGGCAGCAGCTGCCTCGGGGTCGATGCCGCGGCCCAGCAGTTCGTAGCGGAGCATGGCGGTGCCGCGCGGGGAGACGCGCATCCGGTCTTCGACCCATGCGCGGGCGAAGCGGGCATCATCGAGGAGGCCGGCGCTGCGGAGCCGCTCGATTTCATGCGCGACGGTCTCCGGGTCGAAACCGCGGAGGGCGAGACGGGTGCGCATCTCGTGCTCGGAGCGCGGGCGGGCGTCGAGGAGCCGGAGGGCGGCCTCGTGTGCGTTGGCGCGGCGTTCTTCGCGGTCGAGCTGCGCCAGCAGGTCGGGGTCGGCGGCCATGCCGACAGCGACCCCCGCGCGCTCGCAGGCCTCGTCGGAGGCGACGAGCTCGCGGCCGTCGCTGAGGACGATAATGCGAAGCCTGCCGCGGCCGGCGGGGCTCATGGAGACGATGTACGGAACCTGGGGACTGGATGACTCGTCCATAGGGCCGGGGAACTACTGTTCCACCAGCTGCTCACCTCGTACTTCGCGGAGTGGGAGGCCGACCTGGCGGCGGATTTCATTCTCGATCTCGGTGGCGAGCTCGGGGTTATCGTCGAGGAACTGCTTCGCGTTCTCGCGGCCCTGGCCGATGCGCAGGTCGCCGTAGCTGTAGAAGGCGCCGCTCTTGGTCAGGATGCCGTGCTCGACGCCGAGGTCGATGATGTCGCCGGTCCGGGAGATGCCGCGCGGCGGCTCGAACATGATATCGAATTCAGCCTGCCGGAAGGGCGGAGCGACCTTGTTCTTGACGATTTTTGCTTTGACGCGGCGGCCGACGATGTCGGGGCCGCGCTTAATGGAATCGACGGGGCGGATGTCGATGCGGACCGAGGCGTAGAACTTGAGCGCCCGCCCGCCGGGGGTCACTTCGGGGTTCCCGAAGACGACGCCAACCTTCTCGCGAAGCTGGTTGATGAAGATCACCGCGGTGCTGGTCCGGGCGATGGTGGCGGTCAGCTTGCGCAGGGCCTGGGACATCAGGCGGGCCTGCAGGCCGACGTGGGCATCGCCCATTTCGCCTTCGATCTCGGCGCGGGGCACGAGGGCGGCGACAGAGTCGACGACGATGACATCGACCGCATTGGAGCGGACGAGGGTTTCGCAGATTTCGAGGGCCTGCTCGCCGGTATCGGGCTGGGCAACGAGGAGGTCTTCGAGCTTGATGCCGAGGTCGCGGGCGTAGCCGGGGTCCATGGCATGCTCGACGTCGATGTAGGCGGCGGTGCCGCCCATCTTCTGCGCCTCGGCCATGACGTGCTGGGCAAGGGTGCTCTTGCCGGCCGACTCGGGGCCGAAGATTTCGGTCACGCGGCCGCGGGGGATGCCGCCGACGCCGAGCGCGATATCGAGCGCGAGGGAGCCGGAGGAGATGACTTCGGTCTGGTTCGCCTCGGCGTCGCCGAGCTTGATGATGGCGCCGCGGCCGAACTGCTTTTCAATCTGCGAGAGCGCGAGTTCGAGCGCGCGAGCGCGGTCTGCATCTGCCATGTGTGGGCCACCCGCCGGGTTCGTTCGGCGCCGGATGATACCATCGCGGAGCGCCGCCGTGGCGTACGATAGCACAGTACAAACATTTGTTCTAGGCTGCGTGCGGCGGTTCCGGGGATGGCGATGGCGAAGCTGACGGTGCGGGTGACACCGCGTGCGGGCCGCGACGACGTGGAGGGATTCGACAGCACGGGCACGCTGCGGGTGCGCGTCCGGGCGGCGCCAGCCGATGGGCAGGCGAACGCGGCCGTGGCTGCCCTGCTGGCGAAGGCGCTGGGGCTGCCGGGGCGCGACGTTGCGCTGGTGCACGGCGCTGCCGCACGGGTCAAGGTGTTCGAGGTTCCGCTCAGCGAGGACGAGATTCGGGCGCGGCTCGCCGGCCCCGGCGGCTAAGGGTGAGCCGCGGTAAGGTGAATGGATGGCGGCGCGCCAGCCCGGCGCGCTGACTCCCGGACTGAGGCAGGTTCCCGTGCCAGCACCCGACCTCGAGACGATCGTCTCGCTCGCGAAGCGCCGCGGCTTCGTCTTCCCATCGGCCGAGATTTATGGCGGATTCGCCAATGCGTACGACTACGGGCCGCTCGGGGTGGAGCTCAAGCGGAATATCCGCGAAGCGTGGTGGCGCTCGATGGTGCAGGAGCGCGATGACGTGGTCGGACTGGATGCCGCGCTGATCACGAATCCGCTGGTCTGGGTGGGCAGCGGCCATGTTGCGAACTTCACCGACCCGCTGGTCGACTGCAAACGGTGCCAGCGGCGGTTCCGGGCCGACCATCTTGAAGAAGGCGCGTACGGGGAGGTGCCGCGGGACGCGAATGGCAACCCCCTCTGCCCGTACGACGGCGGCGAGCTGACCGAGCCCCGCCAGTTCAACATGATGTTCCGCACGCAGGTGGGGCCGGTGGCCGACGAGGCGAACATGGCCTACCTGCCGCCGGAGACGGCGCAGGGCATCTTCGTGAACTTCGTGAATGTGCAGCAGGCGATGCGGCGGAAGCTGCCGTTCGGTATCGCGCAGACGCGGGTGAGCTTCCGCAACGAGATCACCCCGGGCCGGTTCATCTTCCGGACGCTCGAGTTCGAGCAGATGGAGATGGAGTACTTCTGCATGCCGCCGCGGGACCGTGACAACCCGACCGAATACCTGGCGCTCCACCGGCAGTGGGTCGAGGAGCGGCTGCGCTGGTACATCGAGGTGATCGGCATTGCGCCCGAGCGGCTCCGGCTGCGGGACCACGACAGGGACGAACTTTCGCACTACAGCGCGGCCACAACGGACATCGAGTACCTCTTCCCGTGGGGCTGGGGCGAACTCGAAGGGATCGCTGCGCGGACCGATTTCGACCTGAGTTCCCACGCGAAGCTGAGCGGCCAGCCGCTCACGTACTTCGATGAGGAGACGGGGCAGCACGTCATCCCGTGGGTGATCGAGCCGGCAGCGGGGCTGACGCGCACGCTCGCGGTGGTGCTGCTGGACGCCTACAGCGAGGAGCCGGACGAAAAGGGCGAGAAGCGGGTGGTCCTCAAGTTCAAGCCGCGGCTTGCGCCGATCAAGGTCGCCGTGCTGCCGCTGTCGAAGAACGACGCTCTTCGGCCGACGGCCCGGCGGGTCTACGACATGCTCCGGCCGCTCTGGATGACCCAGTACGATGAGACACAGAGCATCGGGCGTCGGTACCGCCGCCAGGATGAGATCGGGACGCCCTGCTGCGTGACGATCGACTTCCAGACCGTGGGCGAAGACGGCCAGCCGGGTGACGACTGCGTCACCATTCGCGACCGGGACACGCAGGAGCAGGTGCGCGTGCCGATCAGCGGGCTGGTGGCCGCGCTCGAGGAGCGGGTCCCGCGCTGTTAGCCTGCTGCGGGCTCCTGGGGCAGCGGCAGAACGCCCGGCAGAAGGTCTTCCGCCGGGCGTTGTTCGCGGCGCGGCTTGCGGCCGAGCGGCGTCAGCTCTTGCGGACGCCGGCGCGGCGGCAGGCTTCGCCGTACTCGGCGAGGGCGCGCACGACGGGGTCGTTGGCGGCGAGGTCGCGCGGCCCGAAGTGATGGGTCAGGGCCTCGTAGACGTGGCGGCTCGCAATCTCCTGGCCGGCCTCATCATGCTCGCGGCAGCGCTGGCCGTACTCCGAGATGGCGCGGACGATCGGCTGGTGCGCGGCCAGGTCGAGCGGCCCGTAGTGGTGCGTCAGGGCCTCGTAGAGGTGAGCGGATGCCTGCTTGACAGCTTCCTCAGGGTCGGTCACGACGTTGCTCCTCATGCGAACTCTGCCTCCATGCAGATTTAATGCAATCGTAACATGTCCGAAACACGTGCGAAACAGGACAGGGTAAAGGCGAGGCGCCCGTCCTGTTACAGTTCGGCGGATGCCCGGCCACACACAGGTCCGCCCCCTGCTCGATGCCGACGTGCCGGCGTGTGCGACGCTGCTCGCCGCCCGCCACCGTGCCGACCGCTCGCGTCTCCCGGTCCTTGAAGCGGCGCTGGAGGACCCGGCGGCGGCTGGCGAGGCGCTCGGGGCCATCTGCCGCGGGCCTTTTGCGGAGGGGGTGGTCGCAGTCCGGGATGGGCGCGTCGTCGGCTTCTGCGCGGCGAACCGGGTGTTCATCGCCCCCACCGACTTCGCCGCGCAGTTTGTGCCGCCGCGCTCGGCCGTGGTGCCGGTGCTGGGGTACGCGGTTGCGCCGGGCGAAAGCGCCACCGACATCTACCGGTTGCTCTACGCCGCGCTGGCCGGCCGGTGGGTCCGCGACGGGCTGCTCGTGCACCGCGTCGAGGTGGTGCCGGGCGACCGGGAGACCGAAGAGGCGTGGGTGAACCTCGGATTCGGGCGGACCATGACTGCGGCCACCCGGCTGACCGGGGCTGCGGTCGAGGGGCGGCCAGCGGCAGGCATACGGGTCGACCGGGCGACGCCGGAAGATATCGCGGCGGTGCGGCAGCTCAGCCTCGAGCTGATGGAGCACCACCGGAGTTCGCCGATGTTCTGGCCGGCGATACCGGAGACGGAGCCCGCGATGGAGCGGTTCCTGCAGGCATCGCTGGCCAGCGAAATACCGACCTTCCTCGCGTGGGAGGGCGGGCAGGCGGTGGGAATGCAGTCGTTCCTGGTCCCGGGGTTCACCCCGCCGAATGTGCGGGCCGACCAGCGGCTCTACCTGTTCGAAGGCGTGGTGGCGCGGGCGGCGCGCGGCGGCGGCGTGGGAACGGCGCTGCTGCAGGCATCGATGGCGTGGGCAGCGGCAAACGGGCACGAGCTGTGCACGCTCCACTGGGCCTCGGGCAACTATTCGGGGGCGCCGTTCTGGCTGGGGCACGGCTTCGTGCCGGTACAGCACACCATGGAGCGGCGCATTGATGAGCGGGCGCTCTGGGCGCGGGGTGAACCGGGTCATACCGGATAACGGTCGTACTATGACCGTGTGAGCGTTCGACGAACAGCGCCGGCCGACTGGCTGCTGGCCGGCGCGATGGCGACGGCGCTGGCCGGCGTCCCCGCAGTGTTCTGGCCGGCACTCTACGATGACTTCACCCTGCCGAAGCAGGCGCTGCTCGCCGCGAGCGGCGGGCTGACAGCGGCGGCCGTGCTCTGGGGCGGCTGGCGGCGGACCATGCCCGGATGGCTCCAGGCCGTGCTCGGCGGATGGCTGGCGGTCGTAGTCGCAGCTGCCGCCGCAGGGCTCGACTGGCGGGGGAGCGTGTTCGGCTACTACCAGTACCGGCAGGGCATCGTGACGCAGTTTGCCTGTGCGGGGCTCTTTTCCGGGGGCTGGGCGCTGGCGGCATCCGGCCGCTGGCGGGTTTTCGGCGCAGGATTCGCCGGGCTTGCAGCCGCGTTCGCCTACACGGCGGTCCAGGCGGCCGGGAAGGACCCGTTCGACTGGTGGATCGACACCTCGGACCGGGCGATCGGGACGATCGGCAACGCCAACGAGCTCGCGGCGTTTGCGGTTATCTCGATGGGCCTCGTGGCCTTTGTGCCCGCACGGCGGTTCGCGGCCGGTGCGGCGGCAACCTGGGCGGCAGCGCTCTTCATCGTGCTCGAAGCAGAGAGCCGGTCGGGACTGGCCGCGGTGCTGGTGTTTTTCGTGCTCGTCCCCGTGGCCCGGTGGATTGCGGGCGAGCCGGGGCGGCCCCTGCTGCGGGCTGCGCCAGTCATCGGCCTTGCGCTCGGGGCGGTGACGGTCGCGTCGCTGGCCGCGGGCGGGCTCGAGGGCACCGCCGCGCGGGTTTCGGGGCAGGCCACCCGGGCGGAGACCGGCGGCTCGACGCGTCTGGCCCTGTGGGAGGGCACGCTCCATGTCATTGCGGCGCGGCCGGTGCTCGGGACGGGGCCCGACGGCCTCCACCTCGGCTTTCCGCGCTGGCGGCCGGCCCACCTGGGCGGCGCCTACGAGGAGTATGACCTCGTCGCGCAGAGCTCCCACAACTCCGTGCTGGACACGGCGGCAAACACCGGCCTTGTTGGGCTGGCGCTCCTCGCCGCGCTGGTCGGCGGGTGTGCGGCGGCGTCAATCCGGGCAGTGCGCCGCGCCCGGGGCAGACCGGGCCCTGACTGGCCGTATGCGTGGGCGGCGATGGCAGCCTACGGCGCGCTGACCCTGCTCAACCCAATTTCGCTGGCCGCGCATGCGCTGTTCTTTGCGATGCTGGGCGCCATGGGAGCGGCAGCTATGGCCCGGCCAGTGCAGCCGCGGCCGGGCTCCTGGGGATTGCTCGCCGGGGTGCCAGCGGCAGCGGCAGGGGTCGTCATCGCGATCGCCCTGCCGACCGCCGACCTCCGCGCACAGGCGGGGTGGGATGCGTTTGCGGGCGGCGAGTTTTCCCGCGCAGCGGAGCGGTACCAGGCGGCGGCGCGGTTCAATCCGTTCGAGCGGGACTACGCCAGGCGGGAGACCGTCGCCCTGGTAGCCGCTGCATCGGTCGATCCGGGACGGCTGCCGGATGCTGAGCGGGCGCTGCGCCGATTCGACCGGCGGTTCGGCTTCGAGGCGGGCGATGCGTTCAACCTTGCGGCCGTGCTGGTCGCTACGGGGCGCCCGCCCGAGGAGGTGCTGCCCGTCGTCCAGCGCGCAGTTGCCCTCAACCCGCACGGCGTGGCGACCGCGTGGTATGCCGGGCAGCTGATCCAGGCGGCGCACGACGGCGGTGTGCTGGTCTTCGACGACACGGACCGCTGGACCTACATCGTGCCGCTGTCATCGATCGCTCCGGAGGCGCCGTAGAGACGGCCCCTCCGCTGCCCGGCGAACGGCCGACCGCGTGTTTCAGGCGGCGGCGCGGTAGCTGCGGCCCTCGGAGTCGTGCGCGAGTGCGCCGAACCGGGCGAGGAAGGCAGCCATGTCGCGGGAGACTTCGGTGAGTTTCTGGGCGAGGCCCGCGAGTTCGCTGACCTGGGCGGTGACCTCTTCCACGCTGGCCGAGACCTGTTCGCTGGCGGCTGCCGACTCTTCGGAGACGGCGGACGTCGAGGTAATCGCCTCGACGGCCCGGTCGCTGCGGCCGCGCATTTCGGCGGCGAGGCTGGCGAGCCGGTCGGCGATGGCGGCGACATCGCTGACCTGGACGGCGAGGGATTCGACGCCCTCCTGCATGCCGGCAGCAGCGGCGGCGATCCGCTCGATTTCAGCGTTGACCTCGGTCGCAGAATCCACGATCCGGGAGAGGGCCGCGCCCGCCTCATTGGCCCGCGCGGCGCCGACTTCGACGTCGCGGACCGAGGCTTCCATCGCGCGGACCGCCTGGCCGGTGCCCTGCTGGACCGCCGCGATGAGGCCGGCGATCTCCTTCGTGGCGACGGCCGTGCGCTCGGCGAGGGAGCGGACATTTTCAGCGACCACGGCGAAGCCGCGGCCCTGCTCGCCGGCGCGCGCCGCCTCAATTGCGGCGTTCAGGGCGAGGAGGTTGGTCTGGCGGGCGATGTCTTCGATGACCTGGATGATGGCGCCGATTTCCGAGCCGCGGCGGCCGAGCTCCTCGATTTCGCCGGCGGTGCCGCGCACGGCCTCGCGGATGGTGTTCATGGCGTCGACGGTCTGCTGGACGGCGGTCATGCCTTCGCGGGCGGCGGCGAGGGAGCCCTCGCCCTTCTGGGCGGCGGCCCGGGCCGATGCCGCGACCCCGGAGAGGGCGGTGCGGACGCCTTCGGCCGTGTCGGCAGCCTGGCGGAGGCCATCGGCCTGCGCCGCGGCCGCCATGGCGACCTCGTTGATGCCGTCGGCGAGGGAGCGCATCTGGCCGCTCAATTCGGAGAGGGAGGAGGATTGGACGGTGGCGCCGCGCGCCACCTCCTGGGTGGCATTGGCGATTTCGCGGGCGGCGGCATCGACCTGGGCGGTGCCTTCACGCATCGACCCGGCCGCACCGTTCACAAGCTTGCACGCTTCGACGAGGCGGGCGAGGACACCCTCCGAGATGTATGTCTCAACCGCAAGGCTGGCGTCGAGCATGAAGACCTTCGCGAACGCCTCGGTCGTCTCGACCAGCTTTGGGCCCTTGAGCTTCTTCGCCAGCTCGTCGAAGACCAGCTTGCAGTAGACGGCGTAGTTGCCGACGTTCCAGCGCGGCTCAATGTTCAGAACGGCGTGCGTTGCCCCCACCCGAAGGCGGTGCTCGAAATAGTCGTCGTCGAACTTCGCGTCAAGGAGGCGGAGGAAGTAATCCTTTTGTGCTGCCTCGAGGCGGGCACGATTCGAGCCGGACTCTTCGACCTTGCGGACGAAGTCAGGGAAGGTGAACGAGTGGTCATAGAAGCGTCGGACGATGTCGTCGGCGCGCGGGCGGAGGAAGACGGCGGCCTCGCGGATGAGGGCGACGTCGCGGTCCGTGAGCTGCAGCCACCGCAGGCGGAGGGCCTGGTCGGACGGCGTGAGGGCGAGCGTTTGGGTGAGGTGCTGCTTGGACATCGGGACGTCTCCTTGGGGCCCGTGGTGCTTGCTGGATTGTCGAGGGCGCATGGGCACCGGCGAATCAGGGTTTCTACGGAGTGTCGCGTGAGGACTTCCTGAGGCTGTCGAGATTTTCCTGTATATCTCGCATCAACCAGAGAAATCGGCCTCGGGTGGCCCGGCGCAGTATGGGATACTGGCCCCGTGCTGCTGGTGCTCGACGGCAACAACCTGGCCTGGGCCGGTTTCCACGCGCTGCGGCGGCCCATGGGCGCCGACACGCCTGAGCGGAAGGAGCGGGCGGCCCTGCTGGGCCTGGCGCAGGGGGTTTTCGGGGCGCTGGTCCGGGCGGGTGAGCCGCCGAACGGCCGGCCGGGAGCGCAGGGACGGCTGCTGGACCCCGCCAGGGCCGTGACCGGGCTCGCCATCGCCTTTGATGCGGGACGGCCGGTGCGGCGGCGGGCGATCTACCCCGCGTACCAGACGGGCCGGGAGGCGGACCCCGCATTTGCGGAGAACGAGCCGCACATCCTCGCCGCCATCGGCGCGTTCATCGAGCTGGCGGCGATGCTGCCCATCGAGGTGCTGCGGGGCGAGAACACCGAAGCGGACGACCTGATCGCCGCCCGCGCGCTGGCGGAGGATGGACCGGTCCGGATTGTCTCCACGGACCGCGACTTCCTTCAGCTCGTCGACGAACGGCTCTCCATCTACTCGCCGGTGAAGAAGGTCGTCATCACGGCAGAGAACTTCGCGGAGCATGCAGCTCCGCGGGATGCGGCGGGGACGCCGGCGGCGTTTCCGCGGGAGCGGTACCTGGACTACCGGGCGGCAAGCGGCGACGCATCCGACGACCTGCCGGGCATCCCCGGCGTGGGGACACTCACGGCGGCGCGGCTCCTTGCTGCCGCCCCGCTGGACGCCTACTTCGAGGACCCAGGCCTGGCCTCCGGGGTGCTGGGGCGCCGGAACGCAAAACTTGAGGCGGCCCTGGCGAGCGGCGAGGCGCAGGCCATTGCAGCGCGGAACCGGGCGCTGATGGACCTGCGGGCGGCAGCCGCCGGCTTCCCGTCGCTGGAGGGATTCCGGCGGGTCGGCCGATGGGACGCTGCCGGCTTTCGTGCGTGGCTGGAGGAGCAGCGGACGTTCGGGGTGGAGCGCGATGCTACGGCCGCGGCTTTCGAACGGCTCGCGGAGGCGACCGAAGCGGCGGGCGGACGGTAGACTGGGAGCTGCGCAGGCACGTGGGCGATTAGCTCAGCTGGTCAGAGCGTCTCGCTTACACCGAGAAGGTCGGGGGTTCGAGCCCCTCATCGCCCACCACGTATCGCCCGGCGGACGGGGGCAGCGGGTCAGTCCGCGAAGATGGTGACGTAGAGCCAAACCCGGCCGGAGCGGACGGCCGCGACGCCGACGCGCGAAAAGCGTGGTTCCAGGATGTTGGCGCGGTGGCCGGGGCTGCCCATCAGGCCCTGGAACGCGGCCTGGACGGTCTTCGCCTCAGCGTAGTTGTTCCGCGCGAGGTTTTCGCCGGCGAGCCCGTAGCGGATGCCGCGGGCGGCCAGTTCGGAGAAGGCGCTGCGGCCGTCAGGTCCGTAGTGATCGAAGTAGTCGTGCTCGATGAGGTCGCGGGCGCGGGCGAGCGCCACGGCGGCGAGGTCGGGGTCCCAGGTGAGCGGTGCGAGGCCGGCGTCGGCGCGGGCCGCGTTCATGGCAGCGAGCAGCTCGACCGCGCGGTCCTGCACCGAGACAAACTCTCGGGGCTGGGAGACAGCGGCCGGGAGCGCGGCGACGGGCTCGGGAGCACTCGCGGCCGGCACGGGCGTCGGCGGCGGCGACGGCTCGGCGGCGGGGGCGAGCGGCGTGGCGCGGGCCTCGGCGACTGCGTCGGGCGGGGCCGGCCGCTCCGCCGGGGGTGTCAGCTCCGTGACAGGCTGGGAGCCGGCAGCGGGGAGCGCGGCTGCCTCTGCCGACATTTGGGGTGCGGGGTTTCCCGTTTCGGCTGCCGCATTGAGGCGCAGCGACACGAGACCAAGCGCCGAGCAGAGGGCTGCGCAACCGAGGAGTACCGGGAGGGGCGACAGGCTCCGCATACCGGTACTTTCGGCTGCCGCCCTGCGGTGAGACATCGGGGAAGGCACCGATGGGGAGGGAGTCTGCGATGCCCGACCTGCGGATACGTGATACCGCGGAGCTGCCGCCGCCCGTCGGGTTGCGCGTGGCCGTCGTTTCGCTGGGGCTCGACCGGGCCTGCGACCGCGCCCGGGAGCTGGAGGCGAGCGGCTACCGGGTTGCGGCCTTCGGGGACCCGGCCGCCGCCGCAGCGGCCTTCGAGCGGGCCGAGCCTGACGCCGTTGTCGTCGACCTTGGCAGGGAGGTCGGGTTCCCGTCCGAGGCGATTGCCCGGCTGCGGCGGGCGACCGGTGTGCCGATCATCGCGGTCGGGTGCGCGGGCACCACTGCCGAGATGCTGCGGTGTTTCGAGGCGGGGGCCGACGAATACTGCCGGCCGCCGTGCAGCACGGACGAAATCGACCTGCGGCTGCGGGCGCTGCTGCGGCGCATCGAGATGACGGCGGGCAGAGAGGTGCGGCCCAACGGGTCGACGCCGGGGCGGGTGCGCGTGGGAGCGATCGAGATCGACCCAGCGTCGCAGACGGTCTGGAAGGATGGGCGCGAGGTGCCGCTTTCGCCGACGGAGTACCGGCTGCTCTGGACGCTGGCCGAGCACGCGGGTGAAGTGGTGCCTTCGAAGGCGCTCATTGCGCGCGTCTGGGGGAACCAGTACACCGGCGAGACGCACTACCTGCGGCTGTACATCCGCTACCTGCGCCAGAAGCTGGAAGATGACCCGAGCCAGCCCCGGTACATTGTGAACCGGTGGGGCGCCGGCTACGCGCTGGAGGAGCCGGAACCGGCGGCGATGGCGGTCTGAGCGGGGGTGGCGGCCGGAGCCCCGGGGCGAGGCATGGCGTAGAATCGCCTCCACCAACCCGACAACGCTGGAGGACCGATGCCCCGGACAGCTCATGAGATCCTGCGCACCTCGCTCAGGTCGATGCATGACCTGCTCGACAAGGCGGTCGAGGGGATGACCGCCGAGCAGCTGAACTTCCGCCCGCAGGAGGGCGGCGTCAGCGCGTTCTTCAGCCTCTGGCACTACGTACGGACCGAAGACAACATCATCAACTGGGTGGCCCAGCAGAAGCCGACCGTGTGGCTGGAGGGGAACTACCACGAATATTTCGGCCTGCCGCGCACCAGCCAGGGCACCGGCATGACGGCCGAGGAGGCGAACGCCGTCCGGATCTCCGACGTTGCGAAGTGGCACGAGTACCAGCAGAAGGTCTGGGAAGCGACGGACCGGTACCTCGCCAGCATGTCACCCGAGGAGTTCGACGAGCGGAAAGTCACGATTAAGCCGCTCGGGGAGATGTCGCTCTGGGACGGTATCTACGGCGTGTGCCTGAGCCACGGGTACCGCCACGTGGGCGAGATTGAGTACGTGCGGGGCGTGCAGGGGCTCGGCGGCCTGACGATTTAGCCGGGCTCAGGGGAGCGGGCTATCGCAGCCCATGACGATGGTGGCGCCGATAGTTTGGAACCCGAGCCGCTCGTAGAGCGGCACGGCTGCCAGCGTCGAGGCGAGGGCGGCCGCGGCTGCCCCTTCGGACCGGACCAGCGCAAGGGCGCGGAGGGTCATCTCGGTGCCGAGTCCGCGCCGACGGAAGGCAGGGTGGACGTAGAGGCTGTGGAGGGTCGCGAGGTCGCCGTGGAGCATGGCGGCGATGCGTGCGACCGGCCGGCCCTCGAGGAAGCCTGTCAGCAGACGAACGGCCGGGGCGTCGCGCGCGGCGGCGATGATGGACGCGAGCAGGGGGTCATCCTCGAACTCGAGCGTGTCGATAGCGCAGAAGTCCTGGACGTCTCGGTCATCGGCGACAGGCCGAACGTCGAGCTCGCCGGGCAACGGCGCGGGCCAAACACGCTCGAGGAGCATCACGGGCTGGCGCTCGCGGAAGCGGAGGCCGAGGGTCATCGCTGCGGCCATGAGGTCGGACGGCGCATCGGCCGGCAGGTCGACGCGGAAATTGATGCCGCGGGCGGCGAACCATGCTGCGACCTCGCGCAGGGCGGGCATAGCCAGGCCGGCAACTGCCGTCGGGAGCGCGACATTTGCGCTCGAGACGCCGAGCCCGGCATCGATGCAGGTGAAGCCCGCGACTTCGGCGACCTCGCCGAGCGTCGGGTGCCGCCCGAGCGCCAGAGTGGCCTCGCGCATGGCGGCGGCGATGCGGGGAGCGAGGGGATGGGCCCGTGGCATGGCCGCATGGTACGCGGAACGAGCAGGGTTCGCCCGCGGGCCGGATAATCAGGGCAACAGCTAAGGAGGAGCGCCGTTGGACAGGCCGAGCCAGGCTTCGATCGACAAGATGTGGGCGTACGCCCGGAAGTACGCGGAGAAGTCGGGGACCCACTTCCACCCGGATCCGAACATCACCGAGGGGGTGATCCTCGGGCTGGCGGCCAACCTGGACGAGTATGGCCGGCCGCTCTGCCCGTGCAATTTCTATCCCTCCAAGGATGAGAACGGGAACTGGCCGGAGGGGCTGTACCTGCCGAAGGACGAGGAGGTGAAGCGGCGGACCTGGATCTGCGCGTGCGACGAGATGCAGATCTACAAGTACTGCCACTGTCTCCTGTTCGTGACCGAGGAGGGCCTGCCGATCACCGAGTACCTGCCCGAGGGCCACGAAGGGCGGGAGATTTACGGCCTGGTGAAAGACCCAACGCCCGACAAGGGCCGGGCGCTGGGCCGGGTGCTGGAGCGGCAGCGGGCGGAAGGCGGGCACGCCGAGTAGCGCGCCCGCCCGCCAGCGCTACAGGTGCTGGCTGACGCCGCCGTCGACGTGGAAGACCTGGCCGCTGATGTAGCCGGCGGCCTCGGACGCGAGGAGGACGGCGAGGGGGCCGAGTTCGTCGGCGCGGCCGAAGCGGCGCATCGGGATGAAGCGCATCAACAGGTTGGCGCCGATCTCATCGGGACCGCGGCCGGGGGTCCAGTCCATCCAGCCGGTAGCGATGCAGTTGGACGTGAAGCCCCGGGCGGCGAGCTCCTGTGAGAGCGCTGTGGAAAGGCCAATGACGCCGGACTTGACCGCAGTGTAGGCGGCGAGGCCTTCGACGCCGCGCTCGGCGAAGATTGAGGTGACGAAGATGAGCCGGCCGGGTCCTTCGCCTTCGGGGAACTCGCGGACGAAGCTGCGCGCCGTGTAGAAGGCGCCGTTCTGGTTGACAGCCTGGAGGCGGGCGAACTCGGTATCGGTCACCTTGTCGAACGGCTTCGCGAACGGCAGGTCGGCGTTGTAGACGAGGATGGTCGGGCGGCCGAACTCCTTGCCGAGCTGCTTCATGCTGACCTGGACGTTGGTGGGGAGCGTGACGTCCCAGCCCTGGGCGAAGGAGCGGCGCCCTAGTTCGGTGACGGCCTTTGCGATGCGGCGGGCTTCGAGCATCTCCTCGCCGTCGGTCGTGGCCGAGGCGACGGCGACGTCGGCGCCGGCTTCGGCGAGGGCGAGCGCGATGGCGCGGCCGGCCGGGTTGGCGCAGCCGACGACCAGCGCCTTCTTGCCGGACAGGTCGAAGCCGGGCTTGCGGTTCCACTCAGCCATGGCGCACCTCCGCGGGTTCGGTGACCACCCAGCCGGTGGGGGCGACGCCGCCGGCCAGGCCGCCGCCGTCGATGACGAACGATTCGCCGGTGATGTAGCTGGAAGCGTCGGAGCAGAGGAAGACGGCGAGCGGGCCGAGCTCCCAGGCCTCGCCGAGACGGCGGACAGTGATAAACCGCCCGCGCTGGGCGCGCATGGCGGCCTCTTCTTCGGACTGCGCCGGGGCCTGGGCGACGAAGCCGGGGATGATGCAGTTGACGCGGATGTTCTCGCCGACCACCTGGGCGGCCAGGCTCTTCGTGAGCGAGATAACCCCGGCCTTAGCGGCGGCGTAGGCGAGCGACTGGGGCGACGACCGGAGGGCGGTGCCGCTGGCGACGTTGACGATGACGCCGCCGGTGCCCTGCTTGAGCAGCTGACGGACGGCGGCGCGGGAGCAATAGAACGTGCTGTAGAGGTTGACCTCGATCGTGTCCTGCCAGTCGGCGTCGTCGAGGTCCTGGATGCGGTTGCCGGCGCCGCGGCGGTCGCCGATGCCGGCGTTGTTGAGCATGACGTCGAGCCTGCCGAAGTGCTCGACTGTGCGCGCGACCAGCTCGTCGCACTGTTCGCGGACGCGCACGTCGGTCGGCACGATGAGGGGGTCGCGGCCGCTTGCTGCACGGATCTCGGCGGCAGCTTCTTCGAGCTGCGCGCGGGTCCGGCTGGCAATGCAGATGTCGGCGCCGGCTTCGGCAAGCGCGATGGCCATCGCTTTACCGAGGCCGCGGCCGCCGCCCGTCACGATGACCACCTTGCGCGGCGGGCCATCGAGCCGGAGACGTTCGAGGACCATGGGGATACCTCCGGGGATGCTGGTGTGGGTGCATCATAGTGGCCGGGGCTGCTGCGGGCCGCTCAGGCGATGCGGTAGGCGCCGATGGCCAGGGCGAGGATGGCGACCGCGTACCGGTAGAGCACGAAGACCAACAACGAGCGGGTCCGGACCCAGCGGAGCAGGAAGTGAATCGCCACGAACCCGACGATGGCTGAAGTTGCGAAGCCGACGAGCATGTCGCGGGCCTCGGTGCCGGAGAGGGCGGCGAGGTCGGCCGACTTGAGGAGGAGCGCCCCGACGAAGGCCGGTGTCCCGAGCAGAAAGGCAAAGCGGACGGCATCCTCGCGGCGGAGCCCCCGCGCGAGCCCGGCGGTGACGGTCGCGCCGGAGCGGGAGACGCCCGGGACGAGCGCGAGGGCCTGGCCGACACCGATGATGAGCGCATCGGTCATGCCGACGGTCGCGATCGGCCGGCGGTTGGCGGCAAGCCGGTCGGCGAGCAGCATCACCGTGCCCATCAGCGCGAGCATGATGGCGACGAGCCACGGCTGGCGGACATGCGCCTCGATCCAGTCATTGAACAGGAGCCCGACGACACCTGCGGGCAGCGAGCCGAGGGCGAGCAGCCAGAGCAGGCGCGTATCGGTGCGCCAGTTAGATGTGCGGGCGCCGTGCCGGGCGAGGTCGGCGAGGCCGGTGCGGAACATGACGTACCAGTCACGCCAGAAGTAGGCCAGCAGCGCGAGGAGCGTGCCCCCGTGGAGGCCGACGTCGAACGCCAGGCCCTGGTCGTCCCAGCCGAAGAGGGCGGGAATGAGGACCAGGTGGCCGGAACTGGAGACGGGGAGGAATTCCGTGAGGCCCTGGACGATGCCCAGCACGACGGCGCGAACGAGGTCCACGGGGGAACGTTCGCGCCGGCCGTGCTAAGGGACAACCGCCCCGGGGAAAGCCCACGTTCAGTCGACGCCGGCGATCTTCGTGTAGCGTTCGATGACGGGACGGCCCGCGAGCAGCCCGGCGAGTTTGGCTCCGAGGGCGCGCATGTGGTCGGTCTTGCCGTGGGCCTCGAAGGCAGCAGCATCGCGGTAGTTTTCGTAGAACAGGAACGTCGCCGGGTCGGAGTCGGAGACGTGGAGCGAATACGCTGGGACAGCTCCCGCCTCCTTCTCCTTGACGGCGGCGACCATCTCTGTGAGCGCAGCGCGGAGTTCGGCCTCCTTGCCGGGCTGAGCCTGCAGCTTCGCAACGACCGTAATCATGGGGAACTACCTCCGGTGGGATGCCGGGGCATTCTACGGGCCGGCAAGGGTTGCGTGACAGGACCCACCGCCGCGGCGAGAATGCGCAGGCATGTGGCTGCAGGGAATGCCGAGGGAACGGGCAGCAGCGCTGCGGTCGGCGCTGGAGCGGCACCCGTCCGCGGTGCGGGGCGTCGAGTACCCGGGCTGGTACTTCCGCCGGTGGCATTTTCTTCCCGACGGGTACTGTTCTGCCCGGAGCGCGGCGCTGTACGACCGGCTCATCCGGCCGCTCTACTGGGCCGGGAGCGAGGGCCGGGTTGTCGCCCTGCTGGCACGATGGCTGGAGCGGACCGGTGCACGGCGCGTGCTCGAGGTGGGCCCCGGCCCGGGGAGATTGCTGGCAGCGCTGCGGGCGCGCCTGCCGGGCATCGAGTTCCGCGCAATCGAACTCTCGCCGTACTTCGTCGCTGCGGCAACGCAGCGGCTGGGCGAGGGCGTGGTGGTCCACGGGGACGGGCGTGACCTGCGCCGAGTGGGCATGGTGTTCGACGCGGTCATCGCCGCCCATTATGTCGGGCACCTGCCCCGGCACGAACAGCAGGCGGCGATTGCGGCGCTGGCCGGGGCTGCACGTCCGGGCGGCACCGTGGTGATGGTTGAGCACCGCTGGCACCGACTCCGGGTCCCCGGAGAGCTGCGGCCGGCGGCGCGCCGTGCGGCCGGGTTTTCGACCGTGCAGTTTTACCGGCGGTTCGCCGGGGAAGGAGCCGGGGCATGACGATGCCGGAATCGGAACGGGTGCGCATCCGGGAGTACCTCGTGGCACAGGCGGCGTCGCGGAGCATCGAGGAGCTGATCGAACGGGTCGAAGGCGGAATGGCCGAGCTGTTCGCCGCCGCGCGGGCTATCCCCGCGGAGCGGTACGAGGAGCATCCGCCCGGCGACGCGTGGAGTCCGATGGACTGCCTCGCCCACGTGGTGGGCTGGAACCTGCAGGTCGCAACTGCGGTGCTGCACGTGGCGCTGACCGGCGAACGCCCGGAGAACGGACCGCCCGAGCTGCCGCGCGACCGCGACAGGCTCCTCGAAGCCCAGGCGGCCGGCAACGCCTCGCTCTACGAGCACGTGCGTGCGGCCGACCCCGGCGCCCATCTCGAGGTGCGCTGGGAGCACCCGTTCTTCGGCCAGCTGAACTGGCGCGAGTGGCTGCTGTTCCTTCGCCTGCACGCACTCGACCACGGCCGGCAGCTGGCCGGGATGCGGGAGGCGCTCGGTGCGTGAGCCGCGGCCGCTGCGGGTGGTGCATACCTCCGACGTGCATCTCGGCGCGTACGCGGGAAACGACCACCCCGCATGGGTGGAGCGGCGCCGGCGGATGGAGGCTGCGTTCTGCCGTGTGATCGACCTCGCCAACCGGGAGCGCGCGGACGTCCTGGTGCTGGCGGGGGACATTTTCGATAACGACCGGGTGCCTGCGGAGACGGTGGCGTGGGCTGCCGCCCAGATTGCGCGGTTCGAGGGGCAGGCGTTCCTCATCCCGGGGAACCACGACCCGATGGACCCGGGGAGCATCTACTGGCGGCACGATATGGAGGCGATCGCGAAGCGGCTGACGATTGTGCGGGCGCACCGTGGCGAGATCATCGAGCCGGAGGGGCTGGACCTCGTGGTCTGGGGGCGGGCGTATCTCGACTCGGACTGGCACTTCCGGCCGCTCGATGGGCTGCCGGAGCGGCTCGACCGGCGATGGCACATCGCGCTCGCGCATGGCCACTTCGTCCCGGAGGGCGGCGAAACGCACCGGTCGCTGCCGATTTTCGAGCGGGAGCTGGCAGCTGCGCGGGGGCACTGGGACTACGTTGCCCTTGGGCACTGGGAGCCGCATGCCGACGTGAGCCGTCATGGGGTGACGGCGGTCTACTCGGGTGCGCCGATGCCGCTGAGCGACGCAAACCGCCGCGCGGGGCTGTGCGTGATTGTGGACTTTGACGCCGGCGGCGTGCGGTGGCGGACGGAGCGGGTGGACGG
>Ga0272446_1002991_pt1 | contig 22058 bp, 20 predicted proteins | sample YNPCB0061_FD_194587 | JGI IMG/M metagenome (GOLD analysis project Ga0272446, IMG submission 194587) | Hot spring microbial mat communities from Yellowstone National Park, WY, United States - YNP-CB-006-1 | ecosystem: Environmental > Aquatic > Thermal springs > Hot (42-90C) > Sediment | place... | reverse complement strand
CGAGCGCCCCCCTAGCCTCCCGATTTAACCTCGTGAGCCACCCACCCTGGTGCTGGCCACAATGCCCTGGCAAGAATGGCACGGTCTGAAACCTAGCCGCGCCCCCGACGGGAGCCGCATTGCATCTGGGAGCTGCTCCCATGGTCGACAACCTGTTCCTGCTTGCCGTTGCCGCCCTCGGCTGGGGATTGAGCCTTGCCACCTATCGGCTTTTCGCGCGATCGAGAGGGTGGCCGATGGGGGCACTGCAGGCGGATTTGCCATTCATACCGGTTCTGATCGGTCTGATCGGGTTCTTCGCCGGGCTGCTTTTTGCAACCGCCCGTGGTGCCGACGACGGTGGCTGGGTCATCATCGCCTTCGGAATTCTCTTTGCAGCTCTCTGGACCGGTTTTCTCCGGGTGGGGTCGCAGATTTCGCTGTTCCTGGCACCGATCGCGACGTTTCTCCTGCTGCTTGGCTGGCTCGCTGTGCCGCTCGGCTTCTCCGAGCGCAAATGGGCGACCGAACGCCCGGCTGAAACATTACAGCGGCGAGGCATCTTGCAACCTGATTCGACCGAATCCCCGGCCGCGCCCGCAACCGGCACCGCGCAGTAGAGCGCGCCTCTGTCGCTGTCTTCCAAGCACGCGCTTTTCGTCGCACCCGAACTTTGATCGCCGTCACGTCTTGCTGCTATTGGCGGATGCGCGAATGCTTGCTTTGTTGCCATGTTCCACGTACTGGACCGGGCCGAGACCTCAGAGTTAATGTCGCTCGAAAAGAGTCGGCATGGAACGTTGCGGGCCGAAGTCGAGCATCCTGTCCGACGCGGCTTCGTTTTCGTTCGGCGCGCACACGACTGACGTTCGAGGAGCCGTTGATGGCCGTTCGCCGATTGCATCCCGACCAGCCTTCCGAGTTCGCGTTTACCGAGGAGAACCTCGCCTGGGCGAAGGCGACGATCGCCAAGTATCCGCCGGGCAAGCAAGCATCCGCGGTTCTTCCGCTCCTTTGGCGAGCCCAGGAGCAGGCAGGTGGCTGGCTTCCCGAACCCGCCATCCGCGCTGTCTGCAATCTCTTGGGCATGGCCTACATCCGCGGCCTTGAGATCGCGACCTTCTATACAATGTTCCAGCTCTCGCCCGTTGGCACGAAGGCCCATGTCCAGGTCTGCGGAACAACCCCCTGCATGCTGCGCGGAGCCCGCGACCTCGTCCACGTTTGCGAGCGCCGAATCAACCCCAATCCGCACACACCGAGTCCCGATGGAACCTTGTCCTGGGAGGAGGTGGAATGTTTAGGCGTATGTGCGAATGCGCCTGTGGTTCAGGTCGGCAAGGATACCTTCGAGGACCTGACCCCCGCGCAGCTCGAGGTGATCCTCGATGGGTTCCTGTCGGGAAGGCCGCCACAGCCCGGCTCTCAGATCGGCCGGACCGCGTCCTGTCCTGTGACAGGCCCGACCACCCTGACCGATCCTGCGCTCTATGACGGCTCAACGATCGGAGCCTGGAAGCGCCGGTTTGAAGAGATTGCGGGCAGCGAGGCGGCGGCCGTCCCCCCGACACCTGCCATGAATCCCGCGGCGCTCACCGCAATGGCCAACGCCGGCCTCGTCAAGGAACTTGAGGCGCGCGGCTCGGGAAAGCCGCTGCCCTCGGGAGAGATCGACAAGATCAAAGCCGACATGCAGCGCCGAGATGCGCAGGCAGCGGCGCCGTCCACGACGCCCGAACTCCTGCCTGCGCCGCGCGGCGGCAAAGCCGACGACCTGTCGCTCATCTGGGGGGTCGCGGATAAGATGGTTGAAAAGCTGAATGCGATCGGCATCTGGCACTTCGATCAGATCGCCAGTTGGACCCCTGACGACGTGGCCTGGTTTGAAGGCCAGCTCGATGGCTTCAAAGGACGCGTGATGCGTGACAAATGGATCGAGCAGGCGCAGAAGCTGATGGAAGGCTGGCGCCCCGACAGCAAGGTTGGCGAAAGGCCGAAGGGATAACGGCGCAATGCTGCACGATCGCGACCGCATCTTCCGAAACATTTATGGCTTCCACGACGTAAGCCTCAAGGGCGCGTTGAAACGTGGCGCCTGGGACGGAACCAAGTTCTTCATCGACAAGGGCCACGATTACATTATCGACGAGGTGAAGAAGTCTGGATTGCGCGGCCGCGGTGGTGCGGGTTTCCCAACCGGGCTGAAGTGGTCCTTCATGCCGAAGGCCGATCCGCGCCCGAGCTATCTCGTCGTCAATGCCGACGAGTCGGAACCTGGCTCCTGCAAAGATCGCGAAATATTGCGCCATGATCCGCATCTGCTGATCGAGGGCGCGCTTCTCGCCTCTTTCGCGATGCGGGCCCACACGAGTTACGTCTATGTCCGCGGCGAATACATTCGCGAGCGCGAGGCGCTGCAACGCGCGATCGACGAAGCCTATGACGCCCGCCTGATTGGTAAGAACAACATCCACGGATGGGATTTCGATCTCATCGTGCATCATGGCGCCGGCGCCTACATCTGCGGCGAGGAAACGGCGATGCTCGAAAGCATCGAAGGCAAGAAGGGCCAGCCGCGCCTCAAACCGCCCTTTCCGGCCAACGTCGGCCTCTATGGCGCGCCGACGACGGTCAATAATGTCGAAAGCATTGCCGTCGTCGGCGAGATTCTGCGGCGTGGCTCGACCTGGTTTGCAGACCTCGGCCTGCCGAACAATACCGGGACCAAGCTCTTTCAGATTTCAGGCCACGTCGAGCGCCCCTGTGTCGTCGAAGAAGAAATGGGGATTCCGCTGAAGGAGTTGATCGACAGGCACTGTGGCGGGATCCGCGGCGGCTGGGACAACCTTTTGGCCGTGATCCCGGGCGGGTCCTCGGTTCGCTGCATTACCGCCGAGCAGGCAAAATCGGTCACCATGGATTTCGATGCGCTGGGCAAGCTCGGTTCCGGCCTTGGGACCGCGGCCGTAATTGTGATGGACAAATCGACCGATATCATCGCTGCCATTCGGCGCATTGCCTACTTCTACAAACATGAAAGCTGCGGCCAGTGCACGCCGTGCCGCGAAGGAACCGGCTGGATGTGGCGGGTTCTTGAGCGGATGGAGCGCGGAGAAGCGGAAAAACGCGAAATCGATCTTCTGTTCGATGTGACCAAACAAGTCGAAGGCCACACCATTTGCGCGCTGGGCGATGCTGCGGCGTGGCCGGTGCAGGGGCTGATTAAGAATTTTCGCCCCGTTATCGAGGAGCGTATCGATCAATATCGCGCGAAGCACGCGCGCGAGGCGGCGGAGTAGGGCGGCGGATTGAAGCGATGCCAAAGCAACTCATCATTGACGGCAAGCCGATCGAGGTCGATGACGGAACGACCTTGATGCATGCTTGCGAAGCTGCGGGCGCCGTTATTCCGCGCTTCTGCTACCACGAACGTCTGTCGATTGCCGGCAATTGCCGCATGTGCCTCGTCGAGGTGCAAGGTTCGCCGAAGCCGATCGCGAGCTGCGCCATGCTGGTGAGCGATCTGCCGCCGAACAAGGATGGCTCTCCGAAGATCATCAGCACCACCTCGCCGCTCGTCAAGAAAGCGCGCGAAGGCGTGATGGAGTTCCTGCTGATCAATCATCCGCTCGATTGCCCGATCTGTGACCAGGGCGGCGAATGTGATTTGCAGGATCAGGCCATGGCCTTTGGCATGGGCGGCTCGCGCTATCACGAGAACAAGCGAGCTGTTGAGGAAAAATACATTGGCCCGCTGATCAAGACGATGATGACGCGATGCATTCACTGCACGCGGTGCGTCCGCTACATGACCGAGGTTGCAGGCGTCGAGGAGTTGGGCCTCATCGGTCGTGGCGAGGACGCCGAGATCACCACCTATCTCGAACGTGGCATCATGTCGGAAATGAGTGCCAACGCGGTCGATCTGTGTCCCGTCGGAGCGCTGACCCACCGTCCCTGGGCATTCGCCGCCCGGCCCTGGGAGATGGACTCAACGGAAACGATTGATGTCATGGACGCAGTCGGATCTGCCATTCGCGTCGACACCCGTGGCAGCGCCGTCATGCGCATCCTGCCGCGCAACAACGATGCCGTGAACGAGGAGTGGATTTCCGACAAGACGCGGCATGTTGCCGACGGATTGAAGACGCAGAGGCTCGATCAGCCGTATGTTCGCGAAGGTGGAAGGCTCAAGCCCGCGACATGGGACGAGGCGCTTGCCCGCGTCGCGGAGCGGCTGAAGTCGACCCCTGCGGCGAGAATGGGCGCCGTCGCGGGCGACCTCGCAGGCGCCGAAGAAATGTTCGCGCTGAAGGATCTGCTCGCCCGCTTCGGTGCAACGTCCATCGACTGCCGGCAGGCAGGCGACAAGCTCGATCCGAAGCTCGGCCGCACGAGCTACGTGTTCAACTCCACGATCGAAGGCATCGAGCAGGCGGATGCAATTTTGCTCGTCGGCACGAACCCGCGTCTCGAAGCTCCAGTGCTCAACGCCCGCATCCGCAAGCGCTGGCGCGCCGCGCCGACTCGCATAGCGCTGATTGGTGCTAAGGCCGACCTCACGTATCCCTATGAATACCTGGGAGCCGGGCCCGAAACCCTCGCGAGTCTTTCAAGCGGAAGCCACCCCTTTGCCGATGTTCTCGCAAATGCGAGCCACCCAATGGTGATTGTCGGCCAAGGTGCCTATGCCCGCCCCGACGGACTGACCGTGCTCTCACTTGCGGCCCGTATTCTGCTCGCGGCATCGTCCGGCAAGGATGCCGGATGGAACGGCTTCAACGTTCTCCACACGGCCGCGGCCCGTGTTGCAGGTTTGGACATCGGCTTCGTGCCGGGAAAGGACGGCAAGGACATCGCCGGAATCCTTGGGCCGGATATGGATTTCGTCTACCTGCTCGGCGCCGACGAATGCGATCTGACGCGGCTCGGAAAAGAAGCTTTCGTCGTCTATCAGGGCAGCCATGGCGATCAGGGCGCCGGGCGCGCCGACGTCATCCTCCCCGGAGCCGCCTACACGGAAAAGAGCGCGACCTACGCCAACACGGAAGGGCGCGCTCAAGAGACGCTGAAAGCCGTTTTCCCTCCGGGCCAGGCCAAGGAAGACTGGGCGATCCTGCGCGCCCTCTCGGATCGTGCCGGCGTGACCTTGCCCTATGACAACCTGAAAGAACTCCGGGCTCAGATGTATCGCTCGGCCCCGCAACTCGCAGCACTCGATACGGTTGAAGCGCGCGCAGTCTCCGGCTTGGAGACCCTCGCCAAGGTTTCAGGCCAGATCGAGCCCGAGCCCTTTGCCACGGCCATTAGCGACTTCTATCTGACGAATGCTGTGGCGCGCGCCTCTGCCGTGATGGCGGGCATGAGCGCGTTGCGCGCCTCGAATGACCAGAAGCTTCGAGCAGCGGAATAGAAAAATGTTGGAAACGCTGCAGACCTTCATGAACGATTACGGCTGGCACCTGCTGGCGCTAGTTGGCTGGTCGCTCCTCGTCCTCGTAGCACTTCTCGTCATCATCGCTTTCCTGCTGTTGATGGACCGCAAGGTCTGGGCGGCGGTACAGTTGCGCCGGGGGCCAAACGTCGTCGGCCCCTTCGGTCTCCTCCAGTCATTTGCCGATCTTCTGAAGTTTGTCCTGAAAGAGCCGGTCATCCCATCCGGCGCAGACAAGGGTGTGTTCCTGCTCGCTCCGCTCGCGACCGCAACATTCGCGCTCGCCGCCTGGGCCGTGATTCCGGTCAACGAGAATAGCTGGGGCAAATGGGTGATCTCCGACATGAACGTCGGCGTGCTCTACCTTCTCGCGATATCTTCGCTCGCGGTCTATGGCATCATCATGGGCGGCTGGGCCTCGAACTCGAAATATCCGTTCATGGGCAGTTTGCGCTCGGCGGCACAGATGGTGTCGTATGAGGTCTCGATCGGCTTCGTGATCATCTGTGTGCTGCTCTGTGTCGGCTCGCTCAACGTCACCGACATCGTCAATGCCCAGAAGACCGGGATCGGGACCAGGCTCGGTCTTACCAACTCTCTGCTCGACTGGCATTGGCTGGTGCTCTTGCCGATGTTCGTGGTGTTTTTCATCTCCGCCTTGGCTGAGACCAACCGCCCGCCGTTCGACCTCGTCGAGGCCGAATCGGAACTCGTCGCAGGCTTCATGGTTGAATATTCCTCGACCCCCTACCTCCTTTACATGCTGGGCGAGTACGTCGCGATCACGACGATGTGCGCCATGACGACGATCCTCTTTCTGGGCGGCTGGCTGCCGCCGGTCGATATCTGGCCTCTGAACGCAATCCCGGGCATTTTCTGGTTTCTTGGGAAAGTTGTTCTGGTGTTCTTCATGTTCGCGATGGTGAAGGCAATGGTTCCGCGCTATCGCTACGATCAGCTTATGCGCCTCGGTTGGAAAGTGTTCCTGCCGCTGTCACTGATTATGGTGGTCGTCACGGCCGCTGTTCTGCAATTCGGAGGCTTCCTCACATGACCATCGTGCGTGGGGCCAGATCGCTGTTCCTGTCGGAGTTCGTTTCCGCCTTCTTCCTGACGATGCGTTACTTTTTCTCACCGAAGAAGACGCTGAATTATCCCTATGAAAAGGGTCCCCTCTCGCCTCGTTTTCGCGGCGAGCACGCTCTTCGCCGCTATCCGAACGGCGAAGAACGGTGCATCGCCTGCAAGCTTTGCGAGGCCATTTGTCCGGCGCAGGCCATCACCATCGAGGCTGGGCCGCGCCGCAATGACGGCACCCGCCGGACGACGCGTTACGACATCGACATGACGAAATGCATCTATTGCGGCCTTTGCCAGGAGGCATGTCCGGTGGATGCCATTGTCGAGGGACCGAACTTCGAGTTCGCAACCGAGACGCGGGAGGAGCTTTTCTATGACAAGGAAAAGCTCCTTGCCAATGGTGACCGGTGGGAGCGCGAGATCGCGAAGAACATCGCGCTCGATGCCAAGTATCGGTGAGGCCCGCAGTGAACGAGCTTGAACCCGTGAGCGATGGCTCTCTTCAGAGGCGCTCCGAGACGCCATCGCGCCAATTGGGTATTTGCGCGTCAATCCATTTTGGCGGCGATGCCCTGAACATGCGTTTTTTGAGAACCGGAACGGTGGCAAAGAACCTGAGCATGACCGTTGGAGGGGTGCACTAGACCATGGCAGCGGCAGGCTTCTTCTATCTCTTTGCGGTGCTCGCGGTCGCTTCTGGCGCGATGGTCATTCTCGCGAAGAACCCCGTGCATGCCGTGCTTTTCCTGATCCTTGCGTTCTTCAACGCGGCAGGTCTCTTCGTTCTGCTCGATGCAGAATTTCTGGCGATGTTGCTCGTCATCGTCTACGTCGGAGCGGTCTCGGTACTTTTCCTTTTTGTTGTGATGATGCTCGACGTCGACTTCGCCGAGCTTAAAGCAGGCTTCATCAAGAACGCGAAAATCGGCGCCCTCGTCGGCGGCATCGTTTTGGCCGAGCTTGTCGCCCTGTTTACCTACCGCGGCTTGACGGTTGCGCCATCGATGCAAATCGCGTCGCCGGTTCCCGCTGCGGGTTCCGGCATCACCAACACCCAGGCTCTGGGCGAAATCCTCTATACGAAGTACGTCTACTTTTTCCAGGGAGCCGGACTGATCCTGCTTGTCGCGATGATCGGGGCGATCGTGCTCACCCTGAAGCACCGCAAAGGCGTCAAGCGCCAATCGATTGCCGAGCAAGTTTCGCGCAATCCCAAGACGGCGCTCGAGGTTGTCAAGGTTCCGAGCGGTGGCTTTATCATCCCGCCAGCCGCCAAACGCCGGGAGGCTGCGGAATGACCATCGGACTTGGGCACTACCTGACGGTAGCCGCGTGCCTGTTCACGCTCGGGATCTTCGGAATCTTTCTGAACCGCAAGAACGTCATCGTCATCTTGATGTCGATCGAACTGATGCTGCTGGCGGTAAACGTCAATCTTGTCGCGTTCTCGCACTTTAATGGCGATCTGGTGGGGCAGGTTTTTGCGCTCTTCGTTCTGACCGTTGCGGCCGCCGAATCTGCAATCGGTCTTGCGATCATCGTCGTCTACTTCCGCAATCGCGGTTCGATCGCGGTCGAAGACATCAACTTGATGAAGGGGTAGGGCGGGGATGATCTATGCCGCCATCGTTCTCTTGCCACTTGCCGGCGCGCTGATCGCCGGCCTTTTGGGCCGTGTTATCGGAGACCGTCCGAGCGAGGTGATCACCACCGCGCTCCTGTTCGTGGCGGCCGTGTTGTCGTGGATCGTCTTCGTTGAGGTGGCATTGGGGCACGAGACTCACACGGTGCCATTGATGCGCTGGATCACCTCGGGCGAGCTTGATACCTCCTGGTCGTTGAAGGTCGATACTTTGACCGCCGTCATGATGGTCGTCGTGACGACAGTGTCATCGCTCGTGCACCTCTATTCGATCGGTTATATGCACGAAGACGACTCGCGCGCGCGCTTCTTCTCGTTCCTGTCGCTATTCACCTTCGCGATGCTGACTCTGGTGACGAGCGACAATCTCGTGCAGATGTTCTTTGGCTGGGAAGGCGTCGGGCTCGCATCCTATCTGTTGATCGGATTCTGGTATAAACGGCCATCGGCCAACGCGGCGGCAATCAAGGCCTTCGTGGTCAACCGCGTCGGCGATTTCGGCTTTGCGCTCGGCATTTTCGGGCTCTTCTTTATTTTCCGCACGGTCAATCTGGACGCGGTCTTCGCGGCGGCACCTGGCGCCGTTGGCAAGACCTTCAACTTCGCCGGCTATGACGTCGACATCCTGACGACGCTGTCTCTGCTTCTGTTCATGGGCGCGATGGGCAAATCGGCCCAGTTCCTGCTTCACACCTGGCTCCCGGATGCGATGGAAGGGCCAACGCCGGTTTCGGCGCTGATCCATGCCGCGACAATGGTGACTGCTGGCGTCTTCATGGTGGCCCGCCTCTCACCAATCTTCGAGTTCGCGCCCCACGCCTTGGAGGTCGTGACGTTCATCGGTGCCATGACCGCATTCTTCGCGGCGACCGTCGGACTCGTGCAGAACGACATCAAGCGGGTGATTGCCTATTCGACGTGCTCGCAGTTGGGCTACATGTTCGTCGCCTGCGGCATCGGCGCTTACGGTGCCGGTATCTTCCATCTGTTCACCCATGCCTTTTTCAAGGCACTCCTTTTTCTCGGTGCCGGGTCCGTGATTCATGCCATGCATCATGAACAGGACATGCGGGCGATGGGCGGTCTGCGCAAGAAGATTCCCTGGACGTTCGCAGCGATGCTGGTGGGGACGCTGGCGCTGACCGGCGTCGGCATCCCGCACCTTACGGGCTTTGCCGGCTTTTACTCGAAGGATGCCATCATCGAGGCAGCCTACGCCGCCGACACACCGAACAATTACGCATTTTGGCTGCTTGTCATCGCTGCGCTGATGACGTCGTTCTATTCCTGGCGCCTCATCTTCATGACGTTTTACGGCGAGACGCGCGCTGATCATCACACCTATGAGCACGCCCACGAAAGCCCGGCGACGATGATGGTGCCGCTTGCCGTTCTGGCACTTGGCGCGGTGGTCGCCGGCATCGCCTTCTCGGGCTACTTCATCGGGCACGACGAGAAAGAATTTTGGGCCTCCTCGCTCTTCCGGGTCGAGAGTAATCATATCATCCATGCGATGCATGAGGTGCCGGAGTGGGTCAGCTATTCCTCCCTCGTCGCGATGCTGATGGGGTTCGGGATGGCTTGGCTCTATTACATCCATGCACCCTGGCTCCCTGCTGCAACTGCGCGGGTCCTGAAGCCGCTCTACTTGTTCCTGCTCAACAAGTGGTACTTCGACGAGCTTTATGACCTCATCTTCGTGCGCCCGGCCTTTGCCATCGGCCGCTTCTTCTGGAAAGGCGGCGACGGTATGGTGATAGACGGAGCGATAGACGGAACGGCAGCGGGCGTTGGCCGCGTGACGGCGCGCGTTATCAGGTTGCAGACCGGCTACGTCTACCATTACGCGTTTGCAATGCTGATCGGAGTTGCCGCGATCTTGACGTGGCTCACCTACCACGGCCTCCTGGGAGGAGTGTTCCAATGAGCAACATCCTCTCTGTCACGACCTTCCTGCCGCTCGTCGGGGCGTTGATCATCGCAACCCTTAATCCCGAAGCAAAGAGCAACGCGCGCTGGATCGCCCTCTGGACGACGCTTGTCACGTTCGCAGTGTCGTTGCTGATCTGGTGGAACTTCGAACCGACGGCGTCCGGCTTCCAGTTTCTTGAGGAGTACGCCTGGCTGGGATCGTTGAAATACAAGATGGGTGTCGACGGCATCTCGATGCTGTTCGTCATCCTGACGACATTCCTGATGCCGCTTTGCATCCTTGCAAGCTGGGAATCGATCGAGGATCGCGTCAAGGAATACATGATCGCCTTCCTGGTGCTCGAGACGCTGATGCTCGGCGTGTTTTGCGCGCTCGACCTCGTTCTCTTCTACCTGTTCTTCGAAGGCGGTCTCATCCCGATGTTCATCATCATCGGCGTCTGGGGCGGCAAGCGGCGCGTTTATGCGAGCTTCAAGTTCTTTCTCTACACGCTTCTGGGCTCGGTGCTGATGCTTCTCGCGATGATGGCGATGTATTGGCATGCCGGAACGACCGACATTCCGACGCTTCTGCAGACGAAGTTTCCGCCCGAGATGCAATGGTGGCTTTGGATTGCTTTCTTTGCATCGTTTGCGGTCAAGTTGCCGATGTGGCCGGTCCACACCTGGCTGCCCGATGCGCACGTTGAGGCGCCGACGGCAGGGTCCGTCATTCTCGCCGGCATTCTGCTGAAGATGGGCGGATATGGCTTCCTCCGCTTCTCGCTTCCAATGTTCCCGAACGCCTCAGCCGATCTCGCCCCTTTCATCTTCACGCTGTCGATCGTTGCGATCATCTACACCTCCTTGGTCGCGCTGGTGCAGGAGGACATCAAGAAGCTGATCGCCTATTCCTCCGTCGCCCATATGGGGTTCGTGACGATCGGCATCTTTACCGCCTCGCAGCAGGGTATCGACGGCGCCATTTTCCAGATGCTCTCTCACGGCATCGTTTCGGCAGCCCTCTTCCTGTGTGTCGGTGTCATCTATGACCGAACGCACACGCGCGAAATTGCCGCCTATGGCGGCCTCGTCGAACGGATGCCGAAATACGCAACGGCCTTCATGGTGTTCACGATGGCTAACGTTGGCCTGCCCGGCACAAGCGGCTTTATCGGCGAGTTTCTGACGCTCCTCTCCGCGTTTAAGGCAAATACCTGGGTTGCGATCTTCGCGGCGACGGGCGTGATCCTGTCGGCAGCCTATGCGCTGTACCTCTATCGGCGCGTTATTTTCGGAGCGCTTGAGAAAGCGAGCCTCCGGAGCCTTCTTGACCTGTCGCCCCGCGAAGTCGCCATTCTGGCTCCCCTCGTTTTGCTGACGATCTTCTACGGCTTCTATCCGGCGCCGGTCCTCGATGTGACCGCGACGTCCGTAAAGAACCTCGTGCAGACCTATCAATCGGCACAGCAGGTTTCGGCAGCAGCGCTCACGCGATGAGGATCTAAGCGATGGATAGCGCACTTCTCCACGTCGTTTTTCCGGAGCTCATTCTCGCAATCGGCGCGATGGGGCTGCTGATGATTGGTGTCTTCAGCCCGAAAGGGGAGGGTTCAGGCCAAATCGTCGCCTGGCTTGCCATCGGTGTGCTGGTCGCCGCGCTCGTCGCCGTTTACATGGGAGCCGGATCGGCAAGCGTGTTCGAGGGCGCCTTCGTTTCCGATGCGATGACGCGATTTTTCAAAATCCTGATTCTGATCGCTGCGGCTCTGACACTCTTCATGACGTTTGATGATTTCGGCCGCGAGCGGCTGATGCTGTTCGAGTATCCGGTGCTGATGCTGCTTTCGACGCTCGGAATGCTGATGATGGTATCAGCAAGTGATTTGATTGCGCTCTACCTCGGGCTGGAGCTGCAGTCGCTGGCGCTCTATGTCCTCGCAGCATTCAAGCGCGATGACGTCAAATCCAGCGAAGCGGGCCTGAAGTATTTCGTCTTGGGCGCCCTTTCATCTGGTATGCTGCTCTACGGCGCTTCGATGCTTTATGGCGTGACAGGATCGACAAGCTATGCCGTGATCGCCGAGGCGGCGAAGGCGCCGGATATGGCGACCAATATCGGCCTGACAGTCGGCCTCGTCTTCGTGCTCGTCGGCCTTGCCTTCAAGGTCGCAGCCGTGCCCTTCCACATGTGGACCCCCGATGTCTACCAGGGCGCGCCAACGCCCGTGACGGCCTTCTTCGCTGGCGCACCGAAGGTGGCGGCGATAGCGCTGATCCTGAGATTTACGCAGTCGGCGATGCCGGCGGTTGCGAGCCAGTGGCAGCAGATCATCACGTTCCTGTCGATCGCCTCCATGGTACTTGGCGCCTTTGCTGCGATCGGCCAGACGAACATCAAGCGGCTGCTCGCCTATTCGTCGATCGGCCATGTTGGCTTTGCATTGATCGGTCTCGACGCCGTCAACACTGAAGGCACGGCTGGCGTCCTCATCTATTTCGCGATCTATGTCGCAATGACGCTTGGTGCGTTCGCGTGCGTTCTCTCCATGCGTCGCAAACGCGGCAATGTCGAAGATATTGCCGAGCTGGCCGGCCTCGCCAAGACGGATCTGACGCTTGCTTCGATCCTCGCGCTTCTGATGTTCTCGCTTGCGGGCATTCCGCCACTCGCCGGATTCTGGGCGAAATGGTACGTATTTCTGCCGGTGGTAAAGGCCGGTCTCTACCCGCTCGCCGTCATCGGCGTCGTGACCAGCGTGGTCGGCGCATATTATTACTTAAGGATCGTGAAGATCATGTTCTTCGACGAGCCGGCCGAGGCGTTTGCCCCACGAGAAGGTAAAACCTTTGCGGTGATGGCGCTCTCGGCGGCATTTGTCCTGGCATTCGTTCTGCCCATCGTCGGTGGAACGATTGTCGATGCTGCGACGGCTGCGGCCGCCATACTTGTCCCGCCCCAGCCGCTCTAGCCGGCGATGATTGCGTTGCCCACGACACGCATTTTGCATCTCACCGAAACCGGCTCGACGAACGCCGATGCGATGCGCCTCGCACTCAACGGCGAAGAGTTGCCGCTTTGGGTGATCGCCGACAGCCAGACGTCGGGAAGGGGCCGCGCCGGCCGGTCATGGGTATCGCCCGCCGGGAATTTCTACGCCAGCCTCGCTTTCTGCTGCACTGCACCGATCGAGAATGCGGGCCAATTGTCACTGATCGCCGGAATTTCGGCCATTGACGCAATCCGAGCCATAACAGAGCTTGCGCCCGGCACGGGACTCCGCCTCAAATGGCCTAACGATATTTTGGTTGAGGTTGCCAAGATGGGGGGAGTCCTGGTCGAGAGCACAACTGCGTGCGGACGCCCGGGCTTTCTTGCCGTACTGGGATTTGGCCTCAATCTAGTGTCATCTCCCGATGAACTCGGGCGCGCGGTGACGTGCCTCTCCCGTCACGGCCAGCCGCCGGCACCGACTGAGCTACTGAATGCGCTTTCCCTGAACCTTTCCCATTGGCTCGATCTTTGGGACGGCGGCGCGAATTTTGATGCCATCCGACAGGCCTGGACCGAGCGGGCCGGCCCCCCTGGCGAACCGATCACCATCAATACGATTCGCGGTCCAGTGTCTGGAAGCTACCAAGGTCTCTCTGAGACAGGTGCACTGCGCGCGGAGGTCAACGGCATTCTCGTTGATTTCGGCCATGGTGATGTTGCACTCGGCGGCGACGCCGGAAATGACGGGGCGCCATGAGCGAGCGCGCGAAGTCAAGACCAAAAACCGGCAAGGGCGAAGTTGACGAACTCGTGTTCATGGCGCTCGGTGGCCTCGGCGAGATCGGCATGAACGTCTATCTCTACGGCTTTGGTCCAGAGAAGTCACGTCAGTGGCTGATGGTCGATCTCGGAGTGACGTTCCCACATGATATGGAGCCCGGCGCCGATGTCGTCCTTCCCGATCTGAGGTTCATCGTCGCTGAACGGAAAAATCTCGTTGGCCTCATACTGACACATGCCCATGAGGACCACGTCGGAGCGGTTATCGACCTCTGGCCGTCTCTCGGATGCCCGATCTTTGCCACACCCTTCACGGCCCGCATGGTGAAGACGAAGCTCGGCGAGCTCGGCATCTCGCAGAGTTTCCCGATCAAGGAGGTGCCGCTCGGCGGACGCTTTAAAGTCGGATCTTTCGATATCGAATTCGTCAGTCTTGCTCATTCCATCCCTGAGCCGAATGGACTGGCGATCCGCACGCCGGCAGGCCTCGTCTTTCATACCGGCGACTGGAAGCTCGATCCGACCCCAATCGTCGGCAAGCCGCACGATGCCGAGAAGCTCAAGGCGCTTGGCGATGAGGGCGTGCTCGCCCTTGTCGGTGACTCGACGAATGCCATCCGCGAAGGCCGCTCGGCCTCGGAAGCCGACGTGGCAAAGTCGCTCAAGAAGATCATTTCCAACGCCCCGCGCGGCGTCGCGGTGACGCTCTTTGCGTCGAATGTTGCCCGCATAGCCTCGGTTTCGGAGGCGACGAACGCGGCCGGCCGTACGCTCGTCGTCGCCGGCCGGGCCCTCCATCGCATTATCGAGGTTGCAATCGAAACTGGGTATTTGCCGAAGGGCTTCACGTATCTCGACCAACAGCGCTTTTTCGATCTGCAGCGCGACAAAACTGTGGTCCTGTGCACCGGCAGCCAGGGAGAGCCGCGCGCCGCAATGGCCCGCATTGCCGAAAACGAGCATCCCGACATCTCGCTCGAGAAAGGCGATCTTGCGATCTTTTCGTCGCGCACGATCCCCGGCAACGAGAAGGCCGTTGCCCGCGTGCAGAACGGGCTCGCCCGCCTCGGCGTCGATGTCATCACCGATGCTGAAGCCCCTGTGCATGTCACCGGTCACCCGCGCCGCGACGAGCTCAGGGATATGTATGCCTGGCTCCGGCCTCGGATTGCGGTTCCGATGCACGGCGAGGCCCGCCATCTGAGGGAACATGCAAAATTGGCGCGCGCATGCGGAGTAACCGAGACCTTCACCATCATCGACGGCGAGATGCTGAAGCTCGCCCCGGCGCCGGCTTCCGTCATCGACGAAGCCCCCGTCGGACGATTGTTCCGCGATGGCAACCTTATTGTCCCCGAAGCCGAAGGACCTGTCAAAGCCCGGCGCAAGTTGTCGTTCGTCGGCATTGCCGTTGTCGCCTTGACGCTGTCGCGCCGCGGCGAACCGCTCGGCGAGCCAGGGGTCGTCCTCGAGGGCATCCCGGCGGCCGATGCCGACGGCGATGCCATGCAGGACATCATCCTTGATGCGATTGACGGGACGCTGCGCTCGATTCCTCCCAAGCGGCGAAGCGATCTCACGATGGTGCAGGATGCCGTTCAACGCGCCGTGCGCGCGGCCATTAACGAAGCCTGGGGCAAGAAGCCGGTTGTCAAGGTGCTCCTCTCTGTGGTGGAAGCTAGGGGCTGAGGTCCTCCCTTAAGACCATTTGGGAGCTTACCTGGTGTTGATGGAGTGGGATGCATGATCGGACGCCTGAACCACGTAGCGATCGCGGTGAAAGACCTTGAAAAGGCTGCCGCCGTCTACAAGAACGCGCTGGGTGCCAAGGTCGGCCCGCCTCTCGATCAGCCTGAGCACGGCGTCAGGGTCGTGTTCGTCGAGCTTCCAAATACAAAGATCGAGCTGCTCGAGCCTTTGGGCGCCAACTCCCCAATCGCAAAATTTCTCGAGAAATCGCCCGACGGCGGGATCCATCACGTATGCTACGAAGTTGACGACATTATTGCCTCGCGTGACCAGCTGAAAGCGCAAGGGGCGCGCATCCTCGGCGACGGAAATCCGAAGATTGGAGCACATGGCAAACCCGTGCTGTTCCTGCATCCGAAGGATTTCTGCGGCACCCTCGTTGAGCTCGAACAGGTGTGAAAGAACTAAGGTCGAGCCGCGAATTGGCTCATAGGCTAGAAGGGTAGAGCGATGCGAACGTCGGTAGCAGTCGCCACATTCTTTTGCCTGTGGTTCATCACTCTGTTCGCCGTGCTTCCATTCTTTGCGCGCACACAGGATGAAGCCGGTGACGTCGTTCCAGGGACGCCCGAAAGCGCTCCGCACAAGATCAACCTGGTCAAAGTGTTTTGTGTCAACACCCTGGTCGCCGCCATCACCTTCGCGGGCGTCTATGCGGTGATCGCAAATATCTGATGGCCACAGAGCCAGTCTTCGGCCGCAAGCAGAAACCGGAGGCCGAACCCCGAAAGATCGCGCGATCGGCGGTCCGGTGCCATTGCAAGCGTTTGCATTACGGGCTATTCCGCGCTTTCCCGGCCGAAGCCTGCCGGCAGTGACCATTTTTCGAATGCTGAGCGAATCGCATGCGCCTCTCACGTTATTTTCTTCCGGTCCTCCGTGACACGCCCAAGGAGGCGGAAATTGTCTCGCATCAGCTGATGCTTCGCGCCGGCATGATCAAGCAGGCGGCGGCGGGAATATATTCGTGGTTGCCGCTCGGTCGTGCGGTTCTTTCGAAAATCGAAAACATCGTACGCGAGGAGCAGAACCGCGCCGGCGCCATCGAGCTTCTGATGCCTACGATCCAGTCGGCCGACCTTTGGCGAGAGAGCGGTCGCTATGAAGCCTACGGCAAGGAGATGTTGCGCATCGTCGACCGGCACGAGCGTGAAATGCTGTTCGGTCCGACGGCGGAGGAGGTCGTGACGGCAATCTTCCGTGACTGTGTCAAAAGCTACAAGGACCTCCCGAAAAACCTTTACAACATCCAGTGGAAGTTCCGCGACGAGATTCGTCCGCGGTTTGGCGTTATGCGCGGTCGCGAGTTCCTGATGAAGGATGCCTATTCGTTCGACCTGACGGTCGAGGATGCGCGCAAATCCTACCATCGCATGTTCGTCGCCTACCTCAGGACGTTCGCACGACTTGGATTGAAGTCGATTCCGATGAAGGCCGACACCGGCCCCATCGGCGGCGATCTGAGCCACGAATTCATTATCCTCGCCGAAACAGGGGAAAGTCAGGTCTTTTGCCACAAAGACTTGGTCGATGGCGCCATCCCACCCGCCGACATTGATTTCGACGGTGATCTGACGCCGATCATTTCGGCCTGGACGTCGAAATATGCGGCAACCGAGGAAATGCACGATGCCGCCCGGTTCGAGAAGGAAGTGCCGCCAGAAAATCGGATTTCGGCAAGGGGAATAGAGGTCGGCCACATTTTTTACTTTGGCACGAAGTACTCCGAGCCGATGGGTGCCAGGGTGCAAGGGCCGGACGGAGCAATGATCACGCTGCAGATGGGGTCGTATGGCGTCGGGGTGTCCCGGCTGGTGGGCGCCATCATTGAGGCCAGTCACGATGCCAATGGCATCATCTGGCCGGTGCCGGCCGCGCCGTTCGAGGTCGCGCTGATCAACCTCAAGGCAGGCAATGCTGAGATCGATCGGATATCAGCCGATCTTTACAGCAAGCTTCGGGGCGCCGGGATCGACGTGCTTTTCGATGATACGTCGGACTCCGTCGGGGCCAAGTTTGCGACGATGGATCTGATCGGCATCCCCTATCAGTTGATCATCGGTCCGAAGGGTGTGAAGAGCGGCGAGGCGGAATTCAAGAACCGTAGGACGGGTGCGCGTGAGATGCTCTCTTTCGAGGCCGCACTGACGAAGTCGATCGACACCATCAAATCTGAGCGCATTCTGGCGTAAGGCGGAGGGCGGGCCGCAGGTGGCCCGTCAGCAGGGTAGGCGGGAGACTGGGGTAATGACAACGGGAATCCGGGATACCAAACCCTTTTCGCTGTTCGAGTGGATGATCGCGGGCCGCTATCTCCGCGCACGGCGTAAGGAAGGTTTTATCTCGGTCATCGCCGGATTTTCATTCCTGGGAATCATGCTCGGGGTCGCGACGCTCATCATCGTGATGGCCGTCATGAACGGATTTCGTCATGACCTCTTTGCGAAGATCATGGGGCTCAATGGCCACGTGATCGTGCAAAAGCTCAACGACCCCTTCGACGACTATACGGAGATGTCAGGCAAGATTGCCGAAGTTCCTGGCGTCGTCGCCGCCATGCCGGTGATCGAGGGACAGGTGATGGTGTCCTCGACCACGCAGGCGCTGGGTGGGCTGGTCCGCGGCCTGCGCGAAAGCGATTTGAAGTCGTTGAAGCTTGTCTCGAACAATTTACGGGCCGGAACCTTGGACGGCTTTGATCATCAGACGGGCATAGCCATGGGACTGCGGCTTGCCAACCAGCTGCGAATTGGCCTCGGAGACACGGTCACGCTCGTCTCACCCCGCGGTGCGGCAACACCATTCGGTACGGCACCCAGATCCAAATCCTATCAGGTGACCGCGATCTTCGAGCTCGGCATGTCTGAGTACGATCGCATGATGATCTTTATGCCATTGAGCGAAGCGCAGAGGTATTTTTCGAAGAACAATGAGGTCGATGTCATAGAGGTTGTTGTCAACAACCCTGAGAACGTCGATGCATTCCGCGATTCCATCAAAGAGGCGGGCGGCCCCAGCGTCACCGTTGCCGACTGGCGGCAGCGAAACGAGACATTCTTCAACGTCCTCTCGGTCGAGCGCAACGTGATGTTCATCATCCTGTCGCTGATCGTCCTTGTGGCGGCCCTGAACATCATTTCGGGGCTGATGATGCTCGTCAAAGACAAGGGCCGTGACATTGCGATTCTGCGCACGATGGGTGCCACGAAAGGCGCCGTCATGCGGATTTTTCTCATAACGGGCGCGTCGATCGGCGTCATCGGGACTCTGGCCGGCTTCATCCTCGGCGTCGTCTTTTGCTGGAATATCGAGGAGATCAAGAACTTCGTCTCCTGGGTCTCAGGCACGACGGTTTTCGATCCGAGCGTTTACTACCTCACGAAGCTTCCGGCCGAAATCGACGTGCACGAGACGGGCGGCATTGTGCTGATGGCGCTCGCGCTGTCGGTTCTCGCCACGCTCTATCCTTCCTGGCGGGCATCGAAGCTCGATCCCGTCGAAGCCCTGCGGTACGAGTAATGCCCATGGATACGACGCCTGCCGGAAGCATGTTTGCGCCGACACTGCAGCTCGAAGGCGTGAGCCAGGTCTTCCGCCAGGGCGAGCGTGAGATCGTTGTCCTTCAGGGGGTTGACGCGGTGCTTTGGCCGGGCCAGGCGGTGGCGCTTGTCGGCCCGTCCGGTGCCGGCAAATCGACGTTGCTCCACATTACCGGCCTCCTCGAGGCCCCCACCGCCGGACGGGTCATCATCAATGGCCGAGACTGCGCACAGCTCAGCGAGGCCGAGCGGACACGGCTCCGGCGCCGCGAGATTGGTTTCGTCTACCAGTTCCACCAACTGCTGCCCGAGTTCAGCGCGCTTGAAAACATCGTTATTCCTCAACTGATCCTCGGCCGGAGCCGACGGGAGGCTGAAGCCCGGGCACGCGATCTGCTCGCCGGAATGGGACTCGCGGATCGTGCAGCGCATCGCCCTGCGGAACTTTCCGGCGGCGAGCAACAACGGGCCGCGATATGCCGCGGACTTGCCAATGCACCACGGTTGCTGCTCGCCGATGAGCCCACCGGCAATCTTGATCCGCACACCTCGGAGAATGTCTTTTTTCAGCTGATCGACGGAATTCGCCGACAGGGGGTCGCCGCTCTGATAGCGACCCATAACCTGGAGCTTGCGCGGCGCATGGATCGGGTGTTGCAATTGTATGAAGGACGGCTCGTCGAGCTTGTTCCAGCCTCGATTGCTTGAGAGGGCCTTTTTTCTTTTGTAGCGCCGCCAAACCCAGTGATAACGGTCACGCGTGAATGACAGGGCTGGCGCCGCATCGCAAAATCAAATCATGAAAAATCTGATTCGGATGCCGAACGCCCGATTCATTCATCTCAAGGTGCATTCCGCCTATTCGCTGCTCGAAGGCGCGCTGCCGATTGAGAAGCTCGCCAAGCTTGCCGCGGCGATGCACCTCCCGGCCATTGGTCTGACGGACACGAACAATCTGTTCGGCGCCCTCGAGTTCTCCGAGAAGCTCTGGAACGCTGGCGTACAGCCCATCGTCGGCTGCACCATCGATGTCGATTTCGGAGACGGCCGTGACCCAGAGCCCGTCGCTCTGAAGAGCCTGAGCAATGCGCCGCGCGCGAAGCCCGCCGGAAAGATCGCGCTTCTTGCAATGAACGCCGAAGGCTTCGCAAATCTGATGCGCATGTCGAAATCGCTCTACTTCGAGCCGGCCGCCGACGAGCCGCCGCACATCAAGGTCGGACGCCTTGAGGAATTGTCGCAGGGATTGATCGCACTGAGCGGAGGGCCGCAGGGTCCCGTCGATTGCGCACTTCGCGACGGTCAGCGCGATGAGGCCCATGAGCGGCTGAAAACCCTCGAAAAGATCTTCGGCAACCGCCTTTACGTCGAAGTGCAGCGGCATGGGCTTGCCGAGGAAGCGGTCGTCGAGCCGGAGCTTCTTGACCTCGCCTACGCACGCCATTTGCCGATCGTTGCAACCAACGAATGCTATTTCGCGACCCCGGCCGACTTTGAAGCCCACGATGTCTTGCTCTGCATCGCCGATGGCCGCTACGTCGTGGAAGACAACCGCCGGCGTGCAAGCCCAGAGCACTATCTGAAAAGCCAAGACGAGATGGCGGCCCTGTTCGCCGATCTGCCTGAGGCGCTTGAGAATACGGTTGAGATCGCTTTGCGCTGCCCCTTCCGCCCAGAGGGGCGGAAGCCGATTCTTCCGCGCTTTGTGCCAGGGGATGACAGTCTGAGTGAAATCGAGAACTTCCGCCTGGAAGCAGCGGAGCTCAAGCGGCAGGCAAACGAAGGGCTTGAGCGCAGGCTGAGCGCGACGGGCCCTGCAGCAGGCTACTCGGCCGAGGACTACCAAAAGCGTCTCGATTATGAGATCGATGTCATCACGCAAATGAAGTTCCCGGGATACTTCCTGATCGTCGCGGACTTCATAAAGTGGGCGAAGGCCCATGGCGTGCCCGTGGGTCCGGGGCGAGGCTCAGGTGCCGGCTCGCTCGTCGCTTATGCGCTGACGATCACCGACCTCGACCCGCTGCGCTTCGGGCTCCTCTTTGAGCGCTTTCTCAATCCCGAGCGCGTCTCGATGCCGGATTTCGACATCGACTTCTGCCAGGAGAAGCGCGATCGCGTCATCGATTATGTGCAGCACAAGTATGGCGCCGATCGCGTCGCTCAGATCATTACGCACGGCAAGCTCCAGGCCCGCGCCGTGCTACGCGACGTCGGCCGCGTCCTGCAGATGCCCTACGGTCAGGTCGACCGGCTCTGCAAATTGGTGCCGAACAATCCGGCCAATCCCGTTTCCCTGAAAGAGGCGATCGAAACCGAGCCGAAGTTGCAAGAGGAGCGCGACCGCGAGCCAATCGTCGCGCGCCTCCTTGAAATTGCCCAGAAGCTCGAAGGTCTCTATCGCCATGCGTCCACGCACGCCGCCGGCATGGTGATCTCGGATCGGCCGCTTGAAGAACTCGTGCCCCTCTACCGCGATCCGAAATCACATTTCCCGATCACTCAATACAACTGGAAGATGGTCGAGGCGGCAGGCCTCGTGAAGTTCGACTTCCTCGGCCTCAAGACGCTGACGGTTATTGAAAAGGCGGTCGATCTTATCAGGCGCGGGCGCGGTATTTCCATCGACCTGCCGAACCTTCCGCTTGATGACCCAAGAACGTTCGACATGCTGGCGAGAGCCGACACGGCGGGCGTATTCCAGCTCGAAAGCACCGGCATGCGCGAAAGCCTGAAGCGCCTGAGGCCCGACCGCTTCGAGGACATCATCGCGATGGTGGCGCTTTACCGCCCCGGTCCGATGGACAACATACCAAGCTACATCAACCGCAAGCACGGCGAGGAGCCGATCGATTATCTCCACCCAATGCTGGAAGGCATTCTGAAGGAAACCTACGGCGTTATTATCTATCAGGAGCAGGTCATTCAGATCGCGCAGGTAATGGGCGG
>Ga0272446_1002990_pt1 | contig 22059 bp, 22 predicted proteins | sample YNPCB0061_FD_194587 | JGI IMG/M metagenome (GOLD analysis project Ga0272446, IMG submission 194587) | Hot spring microbial mat communities from Yellowstone National Park, WY, United States - YNP-CB-006-1 | ecosystem: Environmental > Aquatic > Thermal springs > Hot (42-90C) > Sediment | place... | reverse complement strand
CGCAAGGCACCATCGTTGGATTTTCAATTTTGGAAACCGACATCGGCAAAAGTTCAACACCCGAACCATAATGCACACACTTTCGCTTGACCTTTCAGACCTCAAAGCGCAGGCGAAGGAAAAAGAACCCGAAAACAACGCCTTCGCGAAATTTCTCCGCCAATTCCCATCATCAACGCTCGACCCGCTGGTTGCCTCGCTCTCCGATGAGATCGAACCAAAAATCGATTGCAAGCAATGCGCCAACTGTTGCAAATCGCTTTACGCCGCCGCCCTTGAACACGAACTTCCCGCATTAGCCCACGCAAAAGGCACTTCGGTAGAATCCTTCAAAGAAACTTTCGTGAAGCCCTACAAAGAAGCCTACTATTTCACGACCAAACCTTGCCCAATGCTTTGCGACAATTTATGCACTGCCTACAACGAGCGTCCGATTTCCTGCCGAACCTTTCCGAACCTTAAAGGCGAGCATTTCAAGTATCGATTCCAATCTGTGATGGAAAAGTATCCGATTTGTCCGATTGTGTTCAATGTTGTGGAGAGATTGAAAGAGGCATTATCTTTCCCGAAAGATTCACAACAACCCTTAAACCAAGCGTAAATATGAAACAACTCATTGGGCTACTTTTCCTTGTGTTCATTGGGCTCTTTGTCTATTTCACCTTCATCAAGAAAGAAGACATCACACCAGAGCGCGTCAAAGAAGAAGCCATCAAAGCGGCAGAAAAAATCAAAGACCTTGCTTCGCGCAAAGATGAACTCCTAAAAGCTGCCGAAGAAGAAATGAAAAATGCGGAACGGCAAATGAGTGAAATCAAAGCGCGCATCAAAGAAGGCAAAGAGCAATCGGAGAAAGTGAAAAAGCAGTTGGAAGAGATGAACGAGAAAATAGAAGAGTTGAAGAAAAAATCGGAAGCGTTGAAAAATGCAAGCGAAGAAAAATTTAACGCGCTCAAAAAAGAGTATGACGAGGCGTTGAAAAAACTGCAAGAAGCCGAAGAGGCGTTGAAAAAATAAAGCGCGTTAGCGTTCTTGTTGGAGCATCACAATGCCTGTAACGGCGAGCGCACCGCCCACAACAAGCAAGAGCGAGAACGGCTCTCCGAAAAAAATCATGCTCACGCTTGCCGCAATCGCCGGCTGTGCGTTCATAAACACCGAAATTTGCGACGGCGTGAGCTTGGAAAGCGCGAAACTAATGAGCCCGTAAGCGACAACCGAGCCAAGCACCGTCACCCAAATCGCGCCGAACCACGCACCCACCGAAACGCCTGACCACTCAAACGAAAGCGTTGGCACAATGCCAATCGGAAAGAACATCAGTGCGCCGAGCATCATCATGAGAGCCGTGCCTTGAATTGCGTCATACTTCACCAAAATCTTCTTGCCAAACGCTAAATAACTTGCCCAACACCACACCGCGCCAAGCGTGATGAGGTTTCCGAGCCAAGCGTTTTCGGCAAAGTCTACGCTTTTTCCGCTTCCGAACAGTGCCGTTAATCCGCCCGATATGGCAATCACAATCGCAAGCAATTTTCGCTTGGTGAGTAGTTCCGATTTGCTCATCGCAACCGATAGAAGCAAGACCCAAAGCGGGGTCATGGCGTAAAGCACGGCACTACTGGCAGGCGTGGTGAATTTCAATCCGAAAAGAAAAAGAAATTGTCCTGACGTAATTCCAATGAAAGCGAGCGCGCAGAGTTTGAGCCATTCCGATAAAGCAGGACGATTGCCGTTGAAACCGCCGCGCGAAAAGAATAGCACCCCGAAGATAAGTGCCGAGCCAGTGAGGCGAAGAAAGGCTAACACAAGCGGATGGAACTCGAGCGAAGCCGTGCGCGCAAACGAAAAACTCGTGCCTGCGATGAAGGTTTGAGCCACCATTGCCCAATGCGCCGCCGTCATGCGTGAAGCCGATTCCACTTGCATCAGCCGTAGACTCTGCCTTTCCACACAATTTTGCGGTCAAAAAGAAGCGTAATTGGCACGAAGATGATGAGCAAGTATTGGTAGAGTTCAAAGAAGAGAAAACTGGGCGCAAGGCGAAGCATTTTCAAGCGAATGAGCGGCGTGATGAGAAAGAGCGCGTCTGCGCCGAATTTGACAGCAAGCATCGTTAATGCCGTTTTTATCGGAAACATCACAAACGAAAGCGCGGAAAGCAGATGCGTGCAGAAGCCGACAAGCAAGGTTATCCAACTTTTCCAATCCGCCGAAGTTCCGCCTAAAATCCATCGTTTTTGTTGCTTGTAAAGTTCGTTGACGGTTTGCACGGGTTCAGTAATGTTTTGTGTTTCGCGGAGTGCGGGATAAGCAATTTTCCACTTCGTTTTTTTGATGGCTTGAAACAGCGCGAAATCTTCGGTAACGCTGAAGCGCACTTTGGCGTAGCCGCCGACCTCCAAATAGGCACGCTTGCGAAAACTGAAATTGTTGCCAATGCCGCCAATCGGATAGCCAATCGCCGCCACTGCCGAGCCAGTTGAAAGTAGATACGTCCAATTCATTTCTTGCACCCGTTCAAAAAGGCGAGAACTGCGCGGCGTGGTAATCCCACACACAAGCCCCGTTTCATCAGTGAAATACTTAATGGTTTCTTTTGCCCATGTGGGTTGCACGGCGCAATCGGCATCGGTCATAAGCACAAACTCGCCCTTTGAAATCAACACGGCTTGATGAATGGCATTGCCCTTGCCTTTAATGTCGGAGGCTTGAACGGCGTAGTAGCGCACAAAGGGAAATCGTTTGGCGTAGTCTTGAATGATGTCGGCGGTGCGGTCGGTGCTGTGGTCATCAGCAATGATGATGTCGAGTTTCTCTTTGGGATACTCCAACTTCACGAGCGACTCTAAACAGCGTGCAATGTTCTCTTCTTCGTTGCGAGCGGCAACCACAACGCTGACCATCGGCAGCTCCTGCCACTGCTTCGTCGGAAATTTCCGCTGAATGCCAATGACCAAAACAAGCGTTTCTATCGCATACACGCCAACCATCACGAGCGCAAGGGCTTGAAGAGCAGTTACGAGTGCATCAAAGAGAGCCATAGCCTACAAGCGTTTAAGTGAAAAGCGTTGTGCTAATTGAGGAAGTGCAATGGGCAAAACTGTTTTCAGGTTTGAGATTGACTTTTCGTTATCGTGCATCACCACAATATCGCCGCCGTGTGCCGAGCATAAAAGATTCAAGACCATGTTTGCAGAGACGCTCACATCAAAATCCGCCGTCAGAAGCGACCACATCACCGGCGTTAAGTTCAATTCCTTCAACACACGAAGCGTTGCAAAGTTAAATGTTCCGTAAGGAAAACGAAACAGCGATTGCCGTTGCAAATTCTCACGATTTAACTGCGAGAGCAAGCGTTCGGTTTTTATCACTTCATCACGAAAAAATTCTGCCTTCAAGTTGCGCGTGTGCGAGTAAGAATGATTGCCAATGCGATGTCCGCGCTTGACGATTTCTGCGGCGTAATCGGGATAGCGTTCAATGTGTTGCCCAATGAGAAAGAAGGTGGCGGTTGCGTTGTGCTGTTCCAACATGTCGAGCAGTTCGGGCGTATGCGGCGAGGGCGAATCATCAAACGTGAGGTAAAGCGCATGGTCGGATTTGCGCCAAAGGCACTGCGGAAAAAGCCTATCGGCAATTTTTGGAACACGCTTTGGATAAAACACAGGGCGCACGATTTAAGTGGTGTTGACGAAATACGAAGGTTCGTGAATCACGCTGATAGCAACATAAGTTGAAAAGAACTCGGATTGAGCCGATTGTTTTAGAGTAGTCCGTTGAGAGTGAAAAGTTAAGCGTATGTCAGTGTTTGTCTGTTGAATCCGTTTCATAAGTGTTCCAGTTCTCTTCACCCTAAAAGAGCAAACCCATGCCAAAGATAAGGTGCAACTCTGTAGGCTGGTTTTCACGAAAGCCCCAGACGAGTGCGCCGCGAAATAAGCCCAGCACGCCGCCAAGTCCAAATCCGCTTTCGTAGTATTGTTGTGGCACACCGTTCAGCCACACACGCGCCGCGCCGCCTTTAACGAAGAGTTGCAAGGTATGCTCTGCCGCCCAATCAAATCCAATCGCTTCAAACGGCACAGATTGGAAATTGTGTTCCGCGTTGAGCGTCAAGATGTATTCGCCAATCAATTCTTTTCGATTCAATCCTAAAAACGCGCCTTGTTCAGCAAAGTAAGCCACAGGCGACTCGGTGCTGAAAAAGCGTTGTGGCACTTTATCCGCGCCCAAGAGCGCGCCGGCTTCGGCATAAATAAGCACGTGTGGCGCAAGCAATCGGTCGCCGAAAAAGGTATTCTTCTTAAACGCACTCACCGCCCAAAGCCGCGTGAATTCAAAATCACTTCCAAGCGGCGATGATGAATGTTCGATTTCCCCTTTAACCCAAATCGGCGAAAGCAATCCGACAATCGGCAGGCGTGTGCCGTACTCGCTTGATAACACAAGGCTCCGCGTGTTGCCATCGCGAATCGCAGGATTCAGGCGAAAACGTTTGTTGCGATTGAGCCAACTGAAATTCGTGCGGTTTGGCATGGTGCGTTCCGTTTGGCTTCGATAACCGAGCGAGATAAAAAGATTGCGCTTCGGCTGATGCACAAAAGCAACCTTCCACCCTTCGGCTTGAAAATAGTTGTGGTAATCTTCCTTGTAGACAAGCGCGGAATACGCATTTGAAATATCCCATGGCGAAAGCCATTCAGGCGTGAATGAAGTGGTTTTGTAAGCATCGAGCGAAAAGCCGATGAGGTGCTTTTCATCAAGCCAATGGGTTGCGCCGGCTGACCATAGGACTTCTTCGCGCTCGAAGCCGTAGCCCACACTGCCGCGCACTTCGGTGCGTTTGGTGAGCGAATCGAGCTCGAGTTGCGCACCGAGAAACCACCCTTCCACGCGATTGAAGCGAATCATCGGCACATTGAACCAACTAAACCCACTGCCACCGCTTGTATTGACCAAGCCCGATATTGCGCCTTTGGGCTTGAATTGGTCTTGAATGGATTTTGTGCTATCGAGTGTTTGGTAGGCTTTGGCTTCTTCGGCTGTGAGAGCAACGAAATCGCGCTGTTGCCAAAAGAGCGAATCAAACTGTTCGGCGGTTGGTGATTTCTGAACGAGGTTTTGCTCAAAGAGCGAATCAGGCACGCCAGTATTGATGCTGTAATTGCGAATCGCCGTTGTGGTGCGAAAGGAAATGCGCGGGAGTTCAATCAAGCCGCCACCGATGGAAACCGTAAGTCCGCCTTCGATGACTTGATTTGCCGGAAGCCAGTAGCCGCGACCGAGCGAATCGGTGAAATACTCTTGCGCTTGCTTATAGCGAAAAACCGCGTCGTTGATGTAGGGCAAGCGAAAGCCGGCGGTTGGCTCAACATCAACGCCGATGAGCGCGTAGGTGTTGCTGGCGATGCGAATTTCGCCTTTGAAGAGCGGCACAAACTTCGACTGCGGCACAAGTCGCAACGTGTAGAACTCGACCTCGTCGGCTTTTTTGATGCTTGTGAGTTCGTAGCGATAGTAGTCGAGCGCGTCGTCGGCAATCGGACTGACGACCTTATTGCCTCCAATGCGAATGCGCTCTTCGGAAAAATCGAGCAAGAATCGCAAGCCTGCTGAAATGCTGTTTCCCGACCCGCGTAAATCGGACTTCACATTTTCCGTGATGCGCTCTTGAATGACCACTTCGCGCAGCGTATCGCCTTTGCGCCAGTAGCCATTGGCAAAGACTTCCGCAATCGCGACAATCGTGGTATCGGATTTCAGAAGTTGTTTGCGATAGGCTTCGACTTGGTAGGTTTGGAGCGTGCGCCGTTGGGTGCGTTTGTATCGAATCGCGCGCTTGATGATCGTTGTGGCGAAATCTTCATTCGCACTGACGACAATTTCCGACGCGGTTACTTCGCCTTGTTTTAAGCGAATGTTTTTCTCGATAGGAAGTGCAACGGAAATTTCCTCGCGGTAGGTTTCGTAGCCGACAAATCGCACTTCAAGCACATATCGCCCTTCGGGAACGCTCACCCGAAATGCCCCGTCAGCATTGGTTCTCGCGCCTTTGATGAGTTTCTCGCCTTGTTTGAGTTGAACGGTTGCGCCGATAAGGGCTTCGCCGGTTTTGCCGTCAATTACTTTTCCTGAAACGGTTTGCGAAAGCACAAGCGATGAATCAAGAAGAAACAGAAGCACAATGAGTAAAAAGGGTCGATGCATAAAGGCTTGATTGAAGTTCAACATTATTTTGGCACAGCATCAAAAGGAACATCAAGGATTGGAAATTGCTTCCAGTCTTTGTCGTCAAAGTGCCACCATTCGCTGGGGTTTGGAATGAAGCCTTCGGCTTTCATGGCGTTGTGCAACTTGGCGCGGTTTTCTAAGAGGTGCGTTGGGAGTTTGTCGTAAGTGCTTCGAGCGGCTTTGACGAATTCATCGTATTGTGTAGGCATTGCAAGTTCGTTTCCGAGTGAGTCAACCAGCGTTACATCGACAGCCGCACCACGATTATGCTTTGAGCCTTTACGAGGGTCTGCGACAAAAGTTGGATTCGGCACAATTTTCCAAAGTTCCCATTGTGCTGAAAGCGGTCGATACGCATCAAAAATTTTCAAGCCTAAGCCTTCTTTTTCAAGCCGTGCTTGCACTCGCGAGAGCCGTTCTGCCACAGGCTTTTGAAGTAAGCATCGCGCCGAGGGATAGACGGCTTTCTTCATAAAGTTGTTCGTTGTGGCGTAGCGCAGTTCAATCACAATGCGCGGATTGATTTTCTGAACATCGACTAATTGATGGCGTGCTTGGGCAAAGAGCATCATCGTGGAAAGGCAGAGTGCAAGGGTGAAAATGAGGTTCATACGCCGCGCGTTTCGGGAGACCAAATGTATTTGTGTAGTTGCAATTGAAAGCGCACGCGAAGACGGTCGGCTAAAATCCATTCGGCAAGTTCCTGCGGCATAAGGTCGCCAAACACAACGGACATCAGCACCGTGCATTTGCGTGTCAAGTCATATTCTGCCATCACGGTTTTTGACCAATCGTAATCGAGCCGCGAGCCAATGACGAATTTCACTTCATCAGTTGGCGTTAGGAGGTCGAGATTGCGGTAATCGTTATGTTTGAGCATGCCCGATGAGGGCGTTTTCATATCGATGATTTTGCGCACACGTGGGTCGACTTTGTCGGTCAAAATGTTGCCCGAAGTTTCGAGCATGACTTCGTAGCCCAAGTCACAAAGGCGTTTCATGAGTTCATAGACGTGCTCTTGAAGCAACGGTTCGCCGCCTGTGATTTCCACCAAGTTGCAGTTGTAGGCGCGCACTTCGTCGATAATGCTTTCAAGTGAGCGTTCTTTGCCTTCATAGAAAGCGTATTCGGTGTCGCAATAGGTGCAGCGCAAGTTGCACTCGGTTAGGCGCACAAACACACATGGCAAACCCATGCGCGACGATTCGCCTTGAATGGAGAAGAAAATTTCGTTGACTTTGAGCATTGCGTTGATGTTGGCAAAATTGTGCGAAGATACAATTCCAAATCGCAAAACTGAACAAAAGAGACCGGGGCATATTCAGCATTACTTGAAAGCGACTGTGTCAAAAGAGTATATTTGAACATGATTGTTCTGGATAAAGTAACGCTCCATCGCGGCGGTAACACCGTTTTAGAAAAGCAAAGCCTCGAAATCAAGCGCGGCGAACTGCTCTACCTTATTGGACCAAGCGGCGCGGGCAAAAGTTCATTTCTCAAATTGCTTTACATGGATTTATTGCCTGACGAGGGCGAAGTGAGAGTCGGCGAGTATCGCTCAAGCACCATGAAGCGAAAAGACATTCCCTACTTGCGGCGCAACTTGGGCATTGTGTTTCAAGAGTTCCGATTGTTTGAAGACAGGACAGTGTATGAGAACATCGCGTTTGTGTTGGAAGTAACCGATGTGCGTGCCAAAGACATTCCGAAGAAAGTCAGTGCCGCCCTTTCAGAAGTCGGATTATCGCAAAAGCGTAATGAATATCCACGAAATCTATCGGGCGGCGAGCAACAGCGCGTTGCCATTGCGCGCGCACTCGTGCGAGAACCCTTCGTGCTGTTAGCCGATGAACCCACTGGCAATTTAGACCCCGAAGTCTCGCTTGAAATCATGATGCTTCTCAAAAAAATCAGTCTCAAAGGAATTTCCGTTGTGGTGGTTACGCACGATTACAATATCGTTAAACAAGTGCCAGCGCGCACCTTGCGACTCAAAAACGGCGTGCTTGAAGATGTAGAGACTTCACCCGCTCAAAATTAGGCATCATTCTTCTTGGCTCGTGATTCCGCAATACGCACTATCACAAACGCAATCAAGGCAAAGATGAAAAAAAGCAACAGCATCAAGGCAATGCCTTTCAAGGTCTCGATAATGGTGCGATAGACTTCCAAAATCCATCGTTCCGAAGTGAGTTCAAGAATGGGTGGAGCGTAAGTTTGGGTATCGATTGAAGGAATGTATCGCTCCAAATCCCACAGGCGCACGCCGCTGGAAATGCCCACCACATAAAGCGCGAAGCGCACATACTGCGCCCAAGCCGTGTAAATCTCGTCAGTGATAATACGCTTCAAAATGCTGTTGAGCGAGTGCTTAAAGAGCAAATCAATGATGAGCGCAACGCCAAAGGCAATCGCAAAGGTTACAAGTAAAAGCGTGATAAACATGACCTTCTATCGTGATTTTTTGCGTGGCGGTCGCACCGATTTTTTCGGTGTAACTGCACCGCCGATTTCATGGTCAGAAGAAAGCAACAGCGCGTAGCGTTTGCTATCCTTGAGAACAGAGACGGCTTCAAGCAGTTGTTTATCGGAGTTGAACGAGGCAACCAGTCCCGCCTCTTCACCTTTGTATCGCGTGATGATTTCGCGTGCTAAAATGGAAAGTAGCGCGTCTTTTTGGCGATAGAAATCACGCTCTTTTTCTTCTGCCATCACGCGTTTGAGGTCGGCAAGTTGCTTTTGAAGCGCGTCGCTGTAAATATTTTTTGAAGCGGTCTCAATGAGGTCTTGAAGTTCTTTTTCGGCATCAGATTCATAGGTGAATTTATCCGTTTCAAGAAAGGCTTTGAACTCGGCGAGTAGCGCGTCGTCGGCTTGAAAGTTCTCTGGGAGCGATTGATGCTTGGCGCGATACTGATTGGCGAATTTCAGAAACGCCGATTTGCGATAGAGTGCCGTTTCAAGTGCCGTGTATTCGCGGTCTTCGACTTTGACATCAGGCGTAATGCCGCCGCCATCATAAACGATTCTGCCGCCTTTTGTGGTGAACGGCTTGTGAAGCGTGTCGTGCTCAACGGTGAAGACTTTGCGCTTGCCTTCTTTTTTATTGCGCTGAAAGTAGTCGACTTCTTGAATCAATCTGCCGCTGGGCGTGTAGTATTTTGCGGTTGTGATTTTAAGCGAGGTGTTGTAAGGCATTCGCGAAATGGTCTGAACCAAGCCTTTGCCAAAGGAGCGCGTGCCAATAATCACGCCTCTGTCCAAATCTTGAATCGCACCAGCAACGATTTCCGACGCCGACGCGCTGCCGCCATCAATCAACACGGCAAGCGGCACATCGAGCATGAGCGGCGCAACCGGCGATGTGTAAGAGCGCACTTTCGTGGTATCGCGACCTTTCGTGGTTACAATCACGCTTCCTTGTGGAACGAACTTGCCGGCAATGCTGACAGCGGCATCAAGCAAGCCGCCCGGATTATCGCGCAAGTCTAAAATCATGCCGCGCAGTTTTTGTCCTTTTGTCTTTGATGAATCTTGTAACGCACGCAACGCCGAAGCCACTTCTTCCGCCGCATTCACGCTAAATCGCTCCAACTTGATGTAGCCAATCCCATCGTCTACAAATCCTGAATACGCCACATTTTTAATGATAATCTCACGGCGAATCAGCACGAACTCTAACGGCTTGCGCTCGCCTTCGCGTTCAACTTTCAGGCGCAGTTCCGTATCAGAGTCGCCGCGCACCATTGAACGAATTTCCGAAAGCGATTTGCCTTTGACATTTTTCCCGTCGACTTCAATAATCACATCGCCAATTCGCATGCCCGCCTTATCTGCCGCATAGCCTTCGGTTACGCTCATAATCATCACGCGCCCATCTGCATCTGTGCCAAGCGATACACCAATGCCCGCATACTTGCCCGTCGTGATTTGCTCGATATCGTCCGATTCTTCCTCGTCCATAAACACGGTGTATGGGTCTAAGGTAGAAAGCATTCCGTCGATGCCTGCGCGCATGAACTGTGCAACATCGATGTTGTCAACATAATTCGTAGAGATTTCACGATACACTTTTCCGAGCAGTTCGATGTTGCGCGTAATCTCAAAGAAATTTTCGTTTTTGGCAACAAAGCCAAACCCGCCGAAAACCATTGTCAGCACAAGCAACAGCGGCAAGAGTCTCTTTTTCATAGATTTGATGTGAAGAAAAGGTTGATTGAATTTTTGGGAATCTACAACCGAGAGGTCGTGATTGCAACGTGCATTCAAGAGGAAGAAGATGAGTTGAGAACAACTTTGCCAATCGCACACTCCAAACAGCGAAACGGCTCGCAATACGCCTTGCGCAGTTCTATCAAGCCTTGCTCAATCATTGCCGACTTCACTTGATAGGCATCGGAAAAAAGGTCGTTCATCACCGAGTTAGAAAGGTCGCTCGTCAAGCCTTTCGGATACGTTTCATAAAGTGCAAGCACCTCTTGTTGCCGCCTCGCCTCGCCTCGCCGTTGATACTCGCCGTAAAGCACAGGCAGAAGCGTGTTCAGAACGATTTCCGCCGCACGCGTTTTTCCAACAAGTGATTTCACAGGCGTTTTTGCCTCCGTTCCAAAGCGATAGTGCCTCTGCCAATAGCCATCAGCATCAGCAAGGAAGAGACTTTCAAGCAGGGCAAGTTTGCGCGTCGCAGGCAAGCTCATTTCAACGATTTCGGTAGCCGAGGATAGGAAACCGCGTTCAAGATTCTTGGAGAGAATTTCCGCAAGCGCGGCAAGCCGAAGTGTCGGAAAATTCGCTGGTCGAAGCCGAAAAAAACTCCACTGGCTTGCATCAAGTTTGGGAAGCGAAGCAAAGTCCGTTTGCTGAAACACGGCGCGAAGTTCATTGCAATATGGCTCGTCAAGCGTTTCGGGCAGTAAGCCAGAAAGCGAGAAGAAAATCGCTTCAAGCATTTTGCGACGCGCCGTGAATGAAAGTCCTGCAAGGGATTTCAGCCGCTCAAATGAAACACGCTCGGCAAGTGCTTCCATCGGTGCAATGTTTTGGCTGTAACCCAATGCGCGTGCCAGCCCACGATAAATTTGCTCGTCAGGAATTTCGTGAAGTGAGTTGAAGTGTTGGACTTTTCTCAAAAACCGCTCATGCGCAAGCCGCTCTACCCAATCGAGTTTTAGCCTGTCGTCAACCTTTGCCAGAAGCGGCGCACAATGAAGCGCGGTGCGATGGGTGAGCGCGGATTCATCGCGAATACAGCGCATCACAACTTTGTTCAAACTGTCGTTCAAATGTGTTGAAAGTTCCAAAATCGGCGGCGCATTTGGAATCGCGCAGTCGTGTTCAAGAACCACATGCAAAATCACGCGCTCATACTTTGGATTTTCACTGTGCCGATGCCGCTTCCAATCCGATGTTCTCGTGTGAATTTCGACATTGCCGATGCGCTCTTCGCCGTTCAAAAGAAGTCTTGCGTTGTGAAAATCCGCGCCTTCATGCGTGTTCAATGTGCCGACGGAAAGAATCGCAAGCGGCTGTCCATCAACGGTGCGGAGTGAGTCAACATTGACGTAAAGATTTTTCCAAATGTGGCGAATGTATTTTTCGGGGATAGTCATCATCGTATCGGCAAAGTGAAAAGGGCATTACTCGGAACTGCGAGCAATGCCCATCGAGACTTACTGTTCCAAGTGTTTGACGACTTCTTTGGCAAATTCAGAGCATTTGACTTCCTTTGCGCCGTCCATGAGGCGGGCGAAGTCGTAGGTTACGGTTTTTTGTCCGATTGCGCCGTTCAAGCCTTTGATGATAAGGTCGGCGGCTTCGCTCCAACCGAGATAGCGGAACATCATTTCGCCTGACAGAATCACCGAGCCGGGATTGACTTTATCCTGCCCTGCATATTTTGGCGCGGTGCCGTGCGTGGCTTCAAAGACAGCGTAACCAGTTTCGTAGTTGATGTTCGCGCCGGGCGCAATGCCAATGCCGCCGACTTGCGCCGCAAGGGCATCGGAGATGTAATCGCCGTTCAGGTTCAGTGTGGCAATCACATCGTATTCGGCTGGGCGTGTGAGAATTTGTTGCAAGAAGGCATCGGCAATCGCGTCTTTAATTACAATGCCGTTCGGCAGTTTGCACCACGGTCCGCCGTCAATTTCTACTGCACCAAATTCTTCTTTGGCAAGTTCGTAGCCCCATTCGCGGAAACCGCCTTCGGTGTATTTCATGATGTTGCCTTTATGCACGAGCGTAACCGACTTGCGGTTGTTGGCAATCGCATAGCGAATCGCCGCGCGAATGAGCCGCTTTGAGCCTTCTTCCGAAACAGGCTTCACACCGATTGCCGATGTTTCAGGGAAGCGGATTTTATTCACCTTCATTTCCTTTTGAAGAAAATCAATCACCTTTTTGACTTCGGGCGTGCCGGCTTTGTATTCAATGCCTGCGTAAATGTCTTCGGTGTTTTCGCGGAAGATGACCATGTCGACAAGTTCAGGCTTTTTGACAGGCGAAGGCACGCCAGTGAAATACTGCACAGGGCGCACACACGCATACAAATCCATTAGTTGCCGAAGCGCAACATTGATGCTACGAAATCCGCCGCCTACGGGCGTGGTGAGGGGTCCTTTGATACCGACGCGATACTCTGTGATGGCTTTGAGCGTGTCGTCAGGGAGCCAGATTTCTTTTTCGTAGACTTTGTTCGCCTTCTCGCCGGCGTAGACTTCAAACCAGACGATTTCGCGCTTGCCGCCATAGGCTTTCTTGACAGCGGCATCGAAGACAAGTTGCGAAGCAGGCCAAATGTCCACGCCTGTGCCATCGCCTTCAATGAAGGGAATGATGGGATTATCAGGCACGTTTAACTTGCCATTTGACATCGTGATTTTTTCGCCACGTGCAGGGGGCGTGAGGCGTTCATACTGGGTTTGTTCGGTTACAAGTGCTGACATACTACGTTCATTTTTAGTTATTGGAAAAACGTGCTTACCAATTTCCGAGATAATCCCACTCAAATTTGGTGAGAAACCGTCCGAGCCGCTTCACTAATTTTTCGGCAGTGTGCTTGCCGCGAAAATCAATCGTGCGGTGCTTCTTGCCTTCGGACGTGATGACAGATTCAATCTCTCGAAACTCGCTCTCTGAAAGTGTGCGATGTTGATAGGCTGTTTGCGCTATTTCAAGTGCGAAGTCAAAATAGCGATACTGCATCACTAAAACGATAGCCCGCACGAGTTTTTCTTTGTTGTAAAAAGAACTTTCAGGCGGAAGTGTCGGAATGTCGCGAAAATAAATTGCGTCGCCTGCGACTAATTGCCCTTTCGGACCGCCTAACTTCGCGCCGACTTTGCGTTTGAAGTAGTTGCTTTTGGCTAAATCAAATAACACAAACCCTTTTTCTGTGAGAAGCGCGTCAATATCGCGAAAAAAGGGCGCGTTGGTAAAAACAGGATTAAACCAAACCTCAACCTCAATCGCAAAGACATGTTTAAGTGTTTCGGTCGCACCGTTAAGAATCTCGCGTTCAAATCCTTCGGTATCAATCTTCACATAATCCACATTATCAATACCAGATTGTTTAAGAACGGCATCAAGCGTATTCGTTTGAATCGGAATCTCGCGTTTGATGGCATAGTTGCGTTCCGATACGAATCGGCTGATAAAGGTGTAATTCGGTCGGAAAAGCGAACTGCTCCCTTCGGCAACCAAGAGGTGAAACGTTCGTGGCTCAACTTTTTCGCCGACAGCGAAAGGCAAATACTTCACAAAGGCTTCGCCCTTTGCGTTCAGTGCGGCGCATTCTTGTTCATCAGGTTCAAAGCCGATAATTTGCACGGGAAAGAGGTTCATCAACTTTCGCCATCGTGGGTGAATCCCTGCACGTGCACCAATATCAATCAAGGTCAGCGGTGCATTCGAATAAGCTTTCAGTTGTTGCATTTATTCTCCCTTCTTCACTTTCCACTTGCCGCCGCGCAGGTGTGGCGGAAGCACCTCTTCCAAGCCCGAGGCGGCGACGAGTTCTTCATTTTTCAAGGCTTCGTGCAAGAGACGCAACACAGGAAGCGATGACCCCATTGAACTATATCCGCCATCGTGATAGAGGTTTTGCATGGTTACTTTTCGCGTCAAGTCTGAAAGGAGCGTAACGACATAATCGGCGCACTCTTCGGCGGTGGCGTTGCCAAGCGGCGCAAGCAAGTGTGCATGTTCATACATCAAATCAAAATTTTCGATGCCGCTCCCCGCGCGCGTGTAAGTGGGACTTTGCGACACGGTGTTGATGCGAATGCCTCTCTTGCCAAGTGTTTGCCCGTAACTGCGCACGATGGATTCAAGCAGGGCTTTTGCATCTGCCATGTCGGTGTAGCCCGAATAGGCGCGCTGTGCCGCAATGTAGGTGAGCGCAACAATGCTCCCATAATCGTTCAAGATGTCTTGTTTGAGTGCCGCCGTGATGATTTTGTGGAGCGATAAACCCGACACATCAAGCGTTTTCTGATACCAGTCATAATTCAAATCGTCGTAAGGCTTTTCTTTGCGAATGTTCTGCGACATGCCGACAGAGTGAACGATAAAATCAATCTTTCCGAATTTTTCTTTGAGTTCTCCGAAGCCTTTGAGCAAATCGTCATAATTACTTGCATCGGCTTGAATGAAGGGTGCGGAAAGCATCTCGCACAGCTCATTAACCTTGCCGACGCGCTGTGCAATCGCGATGTTGGAAATCGCAAGCTGTGCGCCCTCGCGGTACGCCGCCAGCGCAATGCTCCACCCGATTGAACTTTCGTCAAGCGGTCCGAAAACAATGCCTTTTTTCCCTTTAAGAAGTCCGTAGGATTTTTGTTCGCTCATTCTTGAAAAGTTTTTTGAGAAATGTCGCAATGAAGATACGCCTTGCGAAAGGAAAATGAAAGCCAACCGCCTGTGCGACGTCATTTTGGCAGAATTGGTGCTAAATTTTACGACTTAATAAAAACTAACTTCTAATCGTGAAATGCCCTTTCATTCATACTTTGATTTTCGTGAATCGCTTTTCTCAATCGCGACCGTGCGAGAGCCTGAACTGCGGGCAGGGTTGCTTGACGCGCTCTGGGTCGCTTTATGCAAAACGGAGCAAGTGCCGTTCAAACTCGGTCCGCGTGTTGCGTTTCTCTACAAAGGCAATGCGCAAAGCGTGCAGTGGCACGGCGATTTCAACGCGTGGGGAAATGCTCGCTCCATCAATTCGCACGGCGAGCGTATCGGAAAATCAGATGTATGGATATTAGAGCGCGAACTGCCCCGAAGCGCGAGAATTGACTACAAAATTGTCATTGATGGACATTGGACGCTCGACCCTATGAACCCGCACACGTGCAAAAGCGGCTTCGGCAAAAGTTCAGAACTACGCATGCCTGACTATGAATTTCCATCGGAAACCTTGCCTCGCGACGATGTCCACAAAGGCTCTTTGCATCACTTCACGATTCAGAGCAAACACTTGGGCTATGAAGTGGACTATGTCGTTTATCTTCCTCAACAGTATCGCCGAGAAAAAAAACTGCCGGTCATTTACGCCACCGACGGCTATGAATACTTGGACGATGAACAAGGCGCATTATGCATCACGCTGGATAATCTCATTCACGATAAAAAAATCGCACCGGTGATGTGCGTCTTCATTGACCCGCGCAACCCGCACAACAAAAGCGAGAACCGCCGCCTGAAAGAATATCCGATGAATGAAGCCTTCGGAAAGTTCATCACCGAAGAGTTGATTCCGACGATTGATTCCACCTACAAAACCAATCCCAGTCCGAAAGCGCGCGTGATTTTGGGAACATCAATGGGCGGCTTGTGTGCAGGCTATTTCGGTGTGGCGTTTTCATCTTATTTCAATTTGCTTGCGATTCAATCGCCCTCATTTTGGAACAAGCCCGAACTCTTCGCCATGTATCGCAAAGCCAAACGCTTGCCGCTGAAAATCTATCTTTCAACCGGTGTCATTTATGATTCGCTTCAAAAAACGCGCGAGATGAAAGACCTCTTCGTAGAAAATGACTACGCGCTCTATTATCGCGAAACCAACGAAAGCCACTCGTGGGGAAATTGGCGAGGCAGGTTGCCTGAAATGCTTTATTACTTCTTCGGACTCAATAAGCACCAAGTCTTGTATGAACTGCCTGACATGGCGCATCAGCCCAAGCCGCCGCATTTGAAAAACAAAACGGCTATCAAGTTTAACTTTACACCACACGACGAAGTCGAGCACGCAACCATGAAAATCTATGATAGGTATGGGCAAGAAGTGATGACCGTGTTCAATGAACGAAAATCACGCGGATTTTATTCTTTTGACTGCACGGCGTTGGGGTTAAAACATGGGCTTTATTTTTACGGCTTGAAATCAAAGAGTGTCTCAAAGTATAAGATGATTTCTGTGCGTTAGCCAGAGGCACTCTCATTCAAAACACCGCTCTCATGCACCTGAACCTTGAAGAATGGGCTGAAAAAATGGCTCTGCTGCGCGAAGGACTATTGGCACTGCATCAAGCCTTCTCGGAAACGAGCAAGGTAGAAATGAGCCACCGTGAACAGTTGCAGGCACTTCTGACACAAGTGACAGAACTGCACACGGCATTGTGTAAGGCGCGCCTACCAATGCTCGATAAATCCACAGAAGAAGAAGTGGCAGATAGCGACAAGGAAGTCGTGCTGATTGTCGAAGATGACGAGACCGTACGGCTCTTGCTCAAACGGCATTTTGAATCGGAGCAGCTTGAAGTGCGTGAAGCCACAAGTGCTGAACAGGCATTGCAAATTGCCGAGTCCAGCGTTCCCGATTTGATTATCAGCGACATTGTCATGAGCGGCATGGACGGCTATACGTTGTGCAGGGTGTTCAAAACGCGCCCTGCAACCAGCCACATTCCCATCGTGTTGCTCACCGCTAAAAACGACTTGGAAGATAAATTGCAAGGACTTGAAGTGGGTGCCGATGACTACATCTACAAACCATTCAGCATTAAGGAGATTACGATGCGGGCGCGCAACCTGCTTGCACAACGGAAAGCCTTGCGCGAAGCCTTCTTGCGCCAACTCACCCAAGTGCCGACAAATGTCTCCCAACTGACACTGCCGAAAGAAGACCCGTTCCTAACCAAAGTGCGCACCACCGTTGAAAAACATTTAGCCGATGAAACCTATTCCGTAGACCGCCTCGCATATGAAGTGTGCCTATCGCGTGTTCAGCTCTTTCGGAAATTGAAATCTATGAGCGGACTTTCCCCGATTGAGTTTATTTCTTCAATGCGTCTTACCCATGCCGCAAAACTCCTGCAAGAAGGCAAAATGAGCGTCGCCGAAGTGTGTATCAGCGTTGGCTTTGGCACCAATTACAGCTACTTCTCAAAACGCTTCAAAGAACGCTTCGGCGTTTCCCCCTCTGAATTTGCCGAGAGATCCACCTCAAAGACCACAAAAATGTAACAATCCTATTAAAAAAATGTAACAATCGGACTAACAGCATCGTCCCAAAATCACCGATATTTGCATTAAGCAGTTGTTTGATAGTTCCCCCTACTCTCACGCCCTTTCTCCACAAAAGCAGTATTTGCCCCATCTAATTATCCCCTATGAGTTATCGTTCCCCTCAATCGTTCTTTCCATATGGCACTGCGGTGCGAGACTCCCACAAAGTTTGCATATAAGGTTCGTTTAGACAAAAAACACAATCGTGCATCGCTGTTACCCCCACACAGCGAGCACGAGTTTTTCGAGTTTGCAAATGAAGCGCAAAAATTGAATCTTTCCCCGACTCTATCAACAAAACCATATTGAAACCATGCCGAAGTCTAAATCTTTGACCTTCCTTTGTCTTGCCAGTTATGAAAAAGGGCAAGAGTTTTTGCGCGAAGCCAAACGTCAAGGCTGTTGTGTGATACTACTCACTTCTAAAAGTCTTGAACATGCCGACTGGCCTCGCGACCATATCGACGAAATCTTCTACATTCCTGACAACAACAAAGAGTGGAATCGCCAAGATGTGATTTACGGCGTGAGCTACTTGGCGCGAAATGTGAAGATCGATAAAATCGTTGCGCTTGATGATTACGACGTGGAAGTTGCCGCCGCACTCCGCGAGCATCTGCGCATTGGCGGCATGGGCGATACGACTGCACGATACTTCCGCGATAAACTCGCCATGCGCACCAAAGCCAAAGAGGACGGCGTTCCCGTGCCTGATTTCGTGCATGTCTTGAACTACAACGACATCAAAGATTATCTCTCGCGTGTGCCATTTCCGCATCTCATCAAGCCGCGTTCTGCCGCCTCTGCTTCAGGAATTATCAAAGTTCATAACGAAGAAGAGTTCTGGCGTGCATTAGATAAACTGGGCGATAAGCAGTCGTTCTACTTGATGGAACGATATGTTCCGGGAAATGTCTATCACGTAGATTCCATCATTCAAAATCGGAAAGTGATTTTCGCCATCGCGAGCGAATACGGCAAACCGCCGATGGACGTGGCGCATCAAGGTGCTGTATTCACCACGCGCACGATGGAATACGGCTCGCCCGATGAACAAGCCTTGCTCGCATTGAACGAGCAAGTGATGAAATCCATGGGGCATAACATTGGTGTCTCGCACACGGAGTTCATTAAGGGACAAGATGGACAGTTTTATTTTCTTGAAACATCGGCACGAGTTGGAGGCGCAAATATCGTTGAACTCGTCGAAGCGGCAACGGGCATGAACCTTTGGGCAGAGTGGGCAAAATTAGAAGTGCAAGGCAACAAATACACATTGCCGACCATTCAAAAGAATTACGGCGGCTTGATGGTCTCACTTGCTAAACAAGAATGGCCTGACCTCTCGGGCTACAACGACCCCGAAGTGTATTGGAAAATGCACAAGCCCTATCATGCAGGGCTGATTGTCAAATCCACGAACCGCGCGCGTGTGCTGGAACTTCTGAACGCCTACACGGAGCGATTCTACAAGGACTTTTTCCACTACATTCCGCCGTCCGAGAAGCCAACCTACTAATGATTTAGCCTGCTTTCGCGTGCGACTGCGTAAGACGTTGATACTGTTCAATGAGTGCAATCAGGACTTGAACAGCCTCGTGCGTTTGTGTGGCATTGACCGAAAAAATGGGTATCCCTGCATCTGGCTCAATGCCCAACGCAGGCAACACCTCCGCCGCAGGCCACGCGTCAGGAAGGTCGCTGTGCGTGCCTACCACCACCAACGGCACATCTGACGCGTGAAACTGCAAATACCGCAACATCTTTGATGCCATAAAAAAATCACTCGGACGATGCAACGGCACTAAGAGCATGAGCGCGTGCGCACGATGCACCAAAATATCCCACATAAAACTAAACCGCTCTTGCCCCGGCGTGCCGTAAATATGCACTGCCATGTTCGGTCCGAAAGTAATTCGCCCGAAATCCATGGCGACAGTTGTATTCGGTTTGAGGAGCGCAGCATCATCTGTTGCCGCTCGATCGGTGCCAACCACTTCAATCTCGCTGATGGTCTTTATCAGTGTTGTCTTGCCTGCGCCCACAGGACCAGTGGCAACAATGCGCATAACTTGCTTCGGTGATGTGCGCTCCATAATCGCTCCGTGTGTGATTAAATGTTAAGCTACTTGTGACTTTGAGAAAGTGAGCATCGGGCGTAAGCGAGCGATTAACTGCTTGACTTCCAAGTTAAGCACGCCCAGTTTGCCTTTGTCATCGGTGAGCACAATCAAGACGGCATCGTCGGTGCAACCGCTGACCATTGCAAAGCCCTTATCACCTTCAATCAAGATGCGTTCAATGTTGCCACGCGACAGCTCTCTGCCAATGCGCTCGCCAAGTGCCAACATCGCCGCTGACATTGCCGCGACACGGTCTTCTTCCATTCCCGGTGGCAATGATGATGCCAATGCCAACCCATCGGGCGACATAATCGATGCCCCTTGAATGTTACCCACAGAGGTAACAAACTCTTGTAGCACGTTTTGAACCGCTGAATAATTGATAGCCGTAGTTTTCTCCTTTTCAAGTTATGTGATTAGTGTTGTGAATTATGTGGTTGGTGCGCTTGACACGCATTCGCCCACTTGTTTATCAATTTTCATGATGTGGTTTTCAAACCAGTCGGAGAGTAAGTCGTGTGCTTCTTTGGCAACGGCTTCGGGGTTGTCAGTGCCGCGCAAGTCGTTGCTTAGTTTATCAACCAACGCAAGAAACTTGGCGTGCGCTTGTTTGTTGGTTTCGGCAATCGGGCATTGATGCTTAGCGGCACAGGTTTCTTCTTGCCCGAAGTGCCACTCAGTGTAGTATTTCAGGAACGAGACGGTCTTCTTGATGTTTGAAGCTCCTTGCCCTTGCTCCAAATCCTTGCCCAAATCGTTGATGGCACGAATGAGCTCTTTGTGCTGTGCATCAATAAACGCAACGCCAGTGCTGAGTGCGGGTGTCCATTCAAATTGTCTCATAGATTTAGAATAGGTTAATTTTTCAAAAAACAGTTGCCTTAAAATTTCGTCTCTCCCCAGCGTTAAAACGATTTATGACGACATAGATAGGGCTTTATGCGCCGAGTGGTTGGTAACACAATCGCCCACTTGTTTGTCAATTTTCATGATGTGATGTTCAATCCAATCACACACTAATGCGTGAGCGTCTTTGGCGACGGCGTGGGGATTATCAGTGTTTTGTAAATCACTGACCAACTTATCAATCATCGCAATAAACTTGGCGTGTGCTTGTTTGTTCGTTTCTGCGATCGGGCATTGATGCTTCGCGGCGCAGTCTTCTTCTTGTCCGAAGTGCCACTCGGTATAGTATTTCAGGAACGAGACGGTCTTCTTGATGCTGGCTTCTCCTCTACCTTCCTCCAACTCTTTACCCAAATCGTTAATGGCGTGGATAAGAGCCTTGTGTTGAACATCAATAGAGGATACGCCAGTGCGAATTGCGGGTGTCCACTCGATATACTTCATACTGCTAAAAAGAGTTATGCGCATATCTTATGCGCGCTGTTTAAGAAATCCTAAAAGGTTGTTCAAGAAGGAAGTACTGACAACATCTTTCTCTTCAACCATTGGAGCAATTTCCGGCTGGGTTTTAACGCTTGGGCACTCATCGACCAAGCCTGCAATCATTAAGCGGAAAGAAATTTTCTGAACTTCTTCAAGCGTCAGAACAAGTTTGCGCGCCACGTCGGAAAGTGAATGTTCTTCATCGGCAAGATTCCACACGTCAATTTCCTCTTTGGTGAGTTGGTATGGCGCAAAGCTTTTGCTGGTGCGGCTCAGCGACGAGGCACTTTCAGGTAATTTGGCACGTAAAGGCTCCCAGTTCTTTAACCGACGCAACCCGTTTAACGCCGCTTCAATTGGCGAAATGCTCAACCCTGTCATCTCTTCAAACGGAAGTTCATGGTTCGGCACAAACTTGAACCACGCATTATCCAACGTAAAGTGATATAAAATCGGCTGAACCACTTGGCGATTAAAAATCAAGTGCAGTTCTTCGGGCTGAATCAGTTGGCGGCGTTTAAGTGCTGTGCCGGCCGGCTCGCTCTGTGCTACTTTGCTATCAAAATACACTTTCAGTGCTTCTGAAGATTGTTTGCAAAACTGCGGAAGCAACATGTGAAGCGACACACGCGGGTGTTGAACCGCAACAACATCTCCGCCGCGAAACCAAAAGAAGTACGAGCATTGCGAGCTATTGGCGTTGTCTACCGCTTTAATCTGCAAGGATCCTGTTTTGTGAGAGCTGTGAATAAAGCGAAGCAATTCGGGGAACGAAAAGTCGCTAAAGTATCCTGAAACGGACATAGTT